>ERZ1034901.472-NODE-472-length-31717-cov-5.664424_pt1 | contig 31717 bp, 30 predicted proteins | sample MGYA00520628_ERZ1034901 | MGnify/ENA primary metagenome ERZ1034901 (study PRJEB33766, sample SAMN09781783) | gut metagenome | biome: gut microbiome | host: Homo sapiens | place: Madagascar | study: EMG produced TPA metagenomics assembly of the PRJNA485056 data set... | reverse complement strand
GGTGTTGGTTGTGCCAAAGGATCATCGCTGGTCAAATTTGGAAGAAATTTCAATTGACGAAATCAAAGGTGAACCATTTATTATTCGCGAAGCTGGTTCTGGTAGTCGCTTGGTATTTGAACAAGCTTTGATTGATGAAGAAATTGACATCGAGGACTTAAACGTTATTATGGAAATTGGTAGTATTACCTCCATTAAGTCTGCAATCATTAATGGGTTGGGGATTTCAATCATGTCTAAATGGGCTATTCGCGATCTTGAAAAAGCGGGTCTTGTTTCTACCGTTCGAATCAAAAATTTAGAATTGAAGCGTCCATTCAGCATTATTCTTAACCAAGGTAACTTTGAATCCGAAGCCTGCAATAAATTCATTCGCTACTTGGGTGAAGTTACAGAAAAAGAAGTTTACGAGCATATTTAATGAAAGGAGAAGGCCATGTTAAACGATAGTATTCGTGTATTTTTAATGGTTGTAGAAAAGAAAAGCTTTTCTAAAGCCGCAAAAGCGTTGTTTTTGACACAGCCTGCAGTAAGCTTTCAAATTCAAATGCTCGAAGAACAATACGGCACGCGCTTGTTTGACCGTGTAAGTCGTAATATCATTTTGACCGAAGCCGGTGAATTGCTTTACAAGTATGCAACTGAGATGAGTGATATGCAATTTAGCTTGGAAAAAGATATGCAAGAGCTGAATAACACCATTCTCGGGCGTTTGAAGGTAGGGGCTAGTACCACAATTGGTGAATATATTGCACCATATATTTTGGGTAACTTTAAAAAGCACTATCCAAAAGTAACCTTGAGTTTGGAAGTTGCAAACTCTGATGAAATTGAAATGGCTATTCATGATACCAGCTTGGATATCGGGTTGGTAGAAGGCCCACCGGTGGATAAGGATTTGGAATCCGTTCCGTTCTTAGACGATGAATTGGTTGTTATAACCAGCGTTGACCACCCATGGAGTAAGCTGGAATCCATTTCGGTTTTTGAATTGGATCAGTATCCATATATTTCTCGTGAAAAAGGGTCCGGTACTCGAGCAGAAATCGAACAGCATTTGAAAATGGCAGGCTTCTCTGCAAACAATCTCAATGTAATGATGAAGCTTGGCAGTACTTATGCAATTAAATCTGCAGTACGTAACGGGTATGGCTTTACCATCGTTTCTCGTTGGGCCATTAAGGATGACCTCAAAATGGGGAATCTCGCAATGGTAAAATTGAAAGAAGACGAATTTAAACGTCGTTTTAGAATTGTATACCATAAGAAGAAATTTAAAACCCAAGCGGTTGAAGAGTTCTTGAAATTCATAGAAAACGAAACATTTCAATAATATATAAGAAATAGAAGCATCGCTGATCTCGATTAGCGATGCTTTTTTGTACATTTTAGTTTGAAGAAAATGAGAAAAGCAGACTTCGAATAGAAGCCTGCTTTTTCGTAATTATAGTAAACTGTAAAAATTACTTGATTTCGGCATGGTATGCTTGCAAGGATTTTACGCCAATATGAGCGTTTTCCTTTTTAGCACGAATACCTTCTGTGCTTGCCTTGCCGGCAGCCATGGTGGTGATGTATGGCACATGATATTTTACCGCGGATTTGCGGATATAGCTATCGTCATGAGAGCTTTCTTTACCGGAAGGGGTATTGATAATAAGTTGGATTTTGCCATTAGCAATTTGGTCAGTGATGTTTGGACGACCTTGATACATCTTATAGACGAATTCGCAAGGAATGCCAGCTTCGGTGATAATCTTATGGCAACCACCGGTAGACATGAGCTTAAAGCCAAGATCATGGAAGGCTTGAGCAACTTCAACCAATTCTGGTTTATCACGGTCACAAACAGAGAGAAGAACGGTGCCTTCTTCTGGAAGAATGGTTTGTTGAGTTGCTTCTTGTGCTTTAAAGTAAGCTTCGCCAAAAGAAGAGGAGAGGCCAAGTACTTCGCCGGTTGAACGCATTTCAGGCCCAAGTACAGGATCGATTTCCTGGAAATTACCGAATGGGAATACCGCTTCTTTAACACCGTAATGATTAATTTCGTGATCCTTCAATTCTGGAACAGGGGAAGGACTGCCGGTAAGTGGCGCAGTCATGATTTCAGTAGCAAGGCGAACCATATTAATGTTGCAAACCTTAGATACTAAAGGCACAGTACGGGAAGCACGTGGATTGGCTTCAAGCACATAAACAGTACCGTTTTCAATAGCATATTGCATGTTCATTAAGCCACGAACGTTCATTTCTACAGCAATTTTTTTGGTGTAGTCCTTGATGGTTGCAACAAGTTCATCAGAGAAGTTTTTAGATGGAAGGATGCAAGCAGAGTCACCGGAGTGAACACCAGCGAGTTCGATATGTTCCATAACAGCTGGTACAAAGCAGTTGGTGCCGTCAGAAATAGCGTCAGCTTCACATTCGGTTGCGTGGTTAAGGAAGCGGTCAATCAAAATTGGACGGTCCGGAGTAACCCCGACAGCTGCTGCCATGTAAATGCGCATCATTTCATCATCATGAACAATTTCCATGCCTCGACCACCCAATACATAGGAAGGACGAACCATAACAGGGTAACCGATTCTGTTTGCGATTTCGAGCGCTTCGTCTACATTAACTGCCATGCCGGACTCAGGCATAGGGATTTCAAGGCGTTCCATCATAGCGCGGAAATGATCGCGGTCTTCAGCAAGGTCAATGGTTTCAGGGGTAGTACCAAGAATATTTACGCCGTTTTTCTTAAGTTCAGCAGCAAGGTTCAATGGTGTTTGACCACCAAACTGCGCAATAACGCCAACCGGCTGTTCTTTTTCATAAATGCTCAATACATCTTCGAGAGTCAATGGTTCGAAGTAGAGCTTGTCGGATGTATCATAGTCGGTGGAAACCGTTTCTGGGTTGCAGTTAACAATAATAGATTCGAAGCCAAGTTCTTTGAGCGCTAAAGCAGCGTGAACACAGCAATAGTCGAATTCAATCCCTTGTCCGATGCGGTTAGGTCCACCACCTAAAATCATGATTTTAGGTTTATCGTTGGAAACTGGGCTAGGGTCTTCGTCAAGATGATAGGTTGAGAAGTAGTAAGCAGCATCTTCAGTGGCACTAACGTGTACGCCTTCCCATGCTTCGCGAATGCCGTAATTTTCTCTTGCGTGGCGAACATCTTCTTCAGGGACTTCGAGTAATTGTCCAAGGTAACGGTCGCTGAAACCATCAAGCTTTGCTTGGCGCAATACATCTTTTTCAGGAACACTACCCTTTTGAGCGAGGAGTTGCTCTTCTTCTTGAACGATTTCAAGCATTTGTTCCAAGAACCAATGCTTGATTTTTGTCAATTCATAGATTTCATCAATGGTTGCACCCTTGCGCAAAGCTTCGTAAATAATGAATTGACGTTCACTGGATGCGCTGTTAAGCTGTGCAAGCAATTCGTCTTTTGTTTTTTCGTGGAAATTCTTTGCAAAGCCAAGACCGTAACGGCCGATTTCCAAACTGCGAATTGCTTTTTGGAAAGCTTCTTTATAAGTCTTACCAATGCTCATTACTTCGCCGACAGCACGCATTTGGGTACCGAGCTTGTCTTGAGCGCCTTTGAACTTTTCAAAAGCCCAACGAGCAAATTTAATAACCACATAATCGCTTCCGGGAACATACTTATCGAGTGTGCCATATTTACCGCATGGAATTTCTTTTAAGGTTAAGCCACAGGCTAACATTGCTGAAACAAGCGCAATAGGGAACCCGGTTGCTTTGGAAGCGAGGGCAGAAGAACGGGAAGTACGAGGGTTGATTTCAATTACAACGATTCTATCGGTAACAGGATCATGTGCAAATTGACAATTGCAACCGCCGATAACCTCAACAGCTTCAATGATTTTGTAGGAGTAGTCTTGCAATCTCTTTTGGACGTCGTCAGAGATGGTCAACATTGGTGCAGAGCAGAAAGAGTCACCGGTATGTACACCCAATGGGTCGATATTTTCAATAAAGCAAACAGTGATTTTGTTGTTTTCTGCGTCACGAACAACTTCTAATTCAAGTTCTTCCCAACCAATAATACATTCTTCAACCAAGACTTGGCCAACTAAGCTTGCTTGAAGACCTCGTTCGCAAACGGTCTTAAGCTCTTCGGTGTTGTAAACAATCCCACCACCAACGCCACCCATGGTGTATGCAGGACGTAAAACAACAGGATACTTTAATTCTTCGGCGATTTTTAATGCTTCGTCAACGCTGTAAGCAACTTCGCTTCGTGCCATTTCAATGCCGAGTTTGTCCATTTGATGTTTAAATTCGATGCGGTCTTCCCCACGTTCAATGGCATCGACTTGAACACCGATTACTTGAACATTGTATTTGTCAAGTACACCAGCTTCGGAAAGTTCGGAACAAAGGTTTAACCCGGATTGTCCACCAAGGTTTGGTAAAAGTGCATCCGGACGTTCTTTTTCAATGATTTGAGTCAAACGGTCCACATTAAGTGGTTCAATATAGGTAATATCAGCAACTTCAGGGTCGGTCATGATGGTTGCTGGGTTAGAGTTAACTAGGACAATTTCATACCCCAAGTTGCGAAGTGCTTTACACGCTTGAGTACCAGAGTAGTCAAATTCGCAGGCCTGGCCAATGATAATAGGACCAGAACCGATAATCATTATTTTATGAATGTCTTCTTTTTTAGGCATAACGATCTCCCTTACCTCAAATTTTAGAACATGGCAGCGTTATATTTATTAGAAGCTCCACAGTGCTTCTGATAAATCAAGTAACCAATCTACATTACATTTTATATCATCATTGAATACAGTATCAAGTCATATTGTGCATAAAATTAAGGTTTTCATGATGCAATAGAAAACTTTTTTAATGAAGAGGTGGTTTAATCTAGAATTAAGAAAAAAATGATAGGATAAGCACTGAATAGCCCTGAGTTTAGAGCAGTCCTTTATTCTTTGACGAGTCCTATTAGCCGTGATATACTTGATATTAATAACAAAAATATGGTAGGAGAATGACTGCTTTGCAAAGAGCAATACATTTTCTTACCGAAAACAAGTGTTATTTCGAAGGAGGAATTTATATGTTACTCAAAGACATTATGACAAAGGATGTTTTAACGTTATCTCCTAATGATTCCTTGCAAGATGCTGCGGAATTGCTGATTAAAAACAATATTAGCGGAGCACCGGTTGTCGATGCATTTAACAATGTTATTGGGATGTTGACGGAAGGGGATTTAGTTCGCCAACAAAAACCAGTTACACAGCCACTGTTTTTGATGTTTTTAGATAGCGCATTTCCTGTGAATTATAAGAAGATGAAGGAGGAAATGGAAGAGGTTGCGGCAATCACTGTTGTTCAATTAATGAGCAAGGATGTCATTTCTCTCCACGAATATGACGAGGTTAGTACTGCTGCAAAATATATGATTAATGACAATATTAACCGTGTACCTATCATCAATGATGAGGGGCAATTATTAGGCATTGTAACTCGTCATGATATTGTGCGAGCAACCTATTTAGAAAACGAAAACGAAGAGAATGAATGAAGCGTATAATTGCCAATTGGCGTTAAAAATGGCAGTGATGCTTGGAGTTGCGCTTATGGAAAACGGTGCAGAGGTGTATCGCGTTGAAGAATCAGTGATTCGTGTGTTGAAATCATACGGCATTGAAAGAACGGATGTCTATGCCATTCCAAATATTCTCATGGTTACGATAGAAACCAACGAGGAAATTTCGTATACGAAAATGCGCCGTATTTTTAATCGTAATCCAAACTTTGAAAAAGTAATCCAGCTTAATGATTTTGCACGTAAATTAAGTGCAGAACCAATACCGTTAAATGAAGCTTTTCATCGCTTGCGTGAAATAGATGGGCTCAAGAACTATACAAAGCCAGTAAACTGGATAAGCTATTTATTTGCGGCAATGTCATTTGTAGTAATGATTGGTGGCAATATGGGTGATGCTATTGTTGCCGTTTTGTGCGCAGCAGCAGGGCGGTTGGTCTGTGTGCCAATGGAACGTTATCATGCCAATGGTTTTTTTGTAACGTTGGTAACGAGCTTTTTGCATAATCTTGTTGCCTTTGTATGCGCAGCTGCTTTTGGCGGTTTGCACCCAAGTCTCATCATTACAGGTACGTTAATGCTCTTATTCCCGGGTGTCGCATTTATGACGGCGATTCGGGATGTTATTGCAAAGGATCTTAGCGCCGGGATGTTTGAAGGCTTAGAAGCCATTGTTGTTGCGTGTGCCATTGCAGTAGGTTCGGCATTGGCTTATGCAGTGATTCCATCGATTGTGAGGGTGATATGATGACATACCTTGCAGCTTTTTTTGCATCATTTTTCTTCGCAATTTTGTACAATGTGCGGGGATGGTTGTTGTTTTATACCTCAATCTGTGGGATGATTGGAAAAATCGTGTTTGATTTATTGGTGGATAAGGGGTTAATTATCCAGTTTTTAATAGCAACCATGGTCATGTGCATTTATGCAGAAATTTTTGCACGTATATGTAAAGCGCCGGTCATGGTTATTATCATTGTCGGTATTTTGCCGATAGTGCCAGGGGCTGGGGTATATAATACCATCGATAGCTTGCTTAACAGTCAAATGTCGAATTTTTATATGTATGGTATTAACACCTTGTTATCTGCTGGTGCGATGGCGTTGGGCCTTATTTTGGTGTCATCTTTAGTACGTCTCTTAAAGATGGTTAAGCACCAGGTGCCTTATGGCAGAAAAGCACACAACCATTTTCCGCGTATGCGTTAATTTTGGGGAGAGTGGTGAGCGATGAATTTATCCGATATTATTAGTATGACAAACCCGGTGCAAGTGCACTTGGAGCGCTGTATTCATAGTTATTCTCCACGAGCCACTTGTAAGCAATGCGTACACTTTTGCCCAAATGGTAGTATTCAGTTAGAAAACGGTTGCATTGCAGTAGAATCCTGTGATGGATGTGGACGCTGTATTCAAGCTTGTCCACATAACGTCTTTGAAATGGATTTTCAAACAGCATTGGCGGTCAAAGAAGGTCCGCTTTTTATTTCTTGTAAAAAAGAGCAACTTCAAGATGTTCCAGTGATGGCTGCCGGTTGCTTGCAACAGTTTACTTGGCTACAGCTAGCGCTTTTGGTAGAACGTTTTAAGGATGTTTATCTTTATGCTGAAGAAAATCGTTGTAATCAATGTGAATTTCAGTGGTTTCCGGAGGGGCAAATTGCCTTAATGAATAAATACGGATTGGAAAACTATAGTGCACACGTTCATGTAGTTCGTAACCGTGAGATGCTGACACATCAGTTGAATCAGACGTATGGTATCATCAACACTCGTAGACAGTTTATGATGAATCAATTTAGTGGCATGAAATATGCTGCCAAAAATTATACAGAGCAAACATTAAATGCAACGTTGGAATCACTGAACGAGAATTTACATAAAGGCGTTGTTTTCGAAAAGACCCAATCGCACGCGATTTTATTGAATGAGCTTTATGAAAAAGGTATTCCTAATCCGAAAGAGGAATTGCCACTCCAGGCCTTGATGTCTTCAACATGTCGATTCTGTCATACGTGTGAAAAGCTTTGTCCATGGCAAGCGTTAGCGATTATTGAAGAAGACGGTCATGCTATTTTGGCACATCATGATGTGCTTTGTGCGCGTTGTGGCCTGTGCATTGATATTTGTCCCGAGCATGGCCTTATGTGGTCACATGGGTTGACACAAGGTGACATTGCTGAACCGCATTGGCGATTGCTCAATGAGGGCGAGGCTGTAGAATGCGAACGCTGCGGAGAAAAGTTTTATCCGACAGAAGAAGGCCAAACTCGCTGTGCAATATGTAAAAACAAAATCTAAAATGCAGTTAATTATTTAAAAAGGCTCCCAATTGTTAGTCAGTTCACAAGACACTAACAATCGGGAGCCCTTTTTTGTGTTCATCCGTTTTTTCATCTTAATATAGTAAGTAGAAAGATGAAATAATTTCAAAAATCGTTCTTATTTTTTATATTGATTTAAATTGAACATTGTTCTATAATCTGGTTAGCGGATGCTAATTAAATAAATAGCACTCGCCATTATTTAATAGTAAGGTTAGTCTTGGCTAATTTTAAGGAAGGGATTTAGTAATGATTGATAAAAAATTGCTGGCGCTATTAGGAAAAAAGAAGAAATATATATCAAAAACAGTGCTTTGGATGATTGCCGGCTTGCTTGGGAATCTTGCTGTAACAGCAGCTATTTGCTATACGTTAAGTATAATTGTCGCCAATAGTAGCGGGCCATGGCCTGTGGGTGTATTGCTTGCGCAGCTATTTATAGCCGTTATTGGTATAATGGTTCGGTTTGCATCATCTTATCATGTTGGCTTACTAAAAGATTGCTTGGGACGTACGGTTAAAAAAGATTTACGTGCGCAGGTTTATGAAAAACTCGTACGCTTGGGTGTGAAATCCTGTGATGAAATGAGTATGGCAGGATTAACGCAAGTAGCAGTAGAAGGCATTGAACAATTGGATTTATATTATTCTTCTTATGTACCGCAGTTGTATTATGCAATGATTGCGCCAGTGATTTTATTTGGTATAACGGTATGGCTTGAATGGCATGTTGCGTTGGTACTATTACTGTGTGTGCCGCTTATTCCTCTTTCGATAATAGCTGTATCTAAATATGCGAAGCGAATTTTTAATAAATATTGGGGGCAGTATACAGCGATAGGGGATGATTTCTTAGACAGCGTACAAGGATTGAAAGAGCTCAAAATTTTTCAGGCGGATGGCTATCAGCATCAAAGGATGAATGAAAACAGTGAGGCGTTTCGGAAGATTACCATGAAGGTGTTGGTGATGCAATTGCTTAGTACAGCGACCATGGATATGGTGGCTTATGCCGGTGCCGGTTTAGGCGTGGCTTTAGTGGTTAATGCAGTAGTGCACTGGAGTCTTTCACCAATTGTAGGCTTGTTTTTGATATTGGTTGCAGTGGAGTTCTTTTTGCCATTGCGTGCCTTTGGGAGCGCGTTTCACGTTGCGATGAATGGTGTATCTGCCGGAAATAAAATATTAGCACTTATGGCACAAGAAGAACCCCATTGGGGGCATGAAGCAATAAGCGGTACAGATTTGGCCTTGAAAAATGTGACGTTTTCATATGATCAACAACGTACAGTATTAAACCATGTTTCAATGACTTTTCCGGAAAAAGGGCTGACGGCAATTGTTGGTAAGTCTGGATGCGGTAAATCGACAGTGGTCAATCTTCTTTTGGGGGCGCTGAAGGCAAGTGAAGGTTGTGTGATGGTTGGCGGAAAACGATTAGAGAATTTATCAAGAGAGCAATATTATAATCATGTTTCATTAGTAAGTACGAATACCACCATTTTTAATGATTCAGTACGAGCTAATTTTCAAATGGTAAAGTCTAGTGTTACGGATGAAGAAATTTATCAAGCACTTGAGCAGGTGTGCTTGGCTGATTTTATTCGAGAAAATGGAGGCCTTGATAAGGTTATTGCAGAAGATGCGTCTAACATTTCAGGTGGTCAGAAACAACGTTTAGCCTTAGCTATTCATTTGGTTGCAGACAAGGATATTTACATTTTTGATGAAGCAACGAGTAATATTGATGTCCATAGCGAGGCAATTATTATGGCAGTTATCAAGCAACTTTCAAAAAGAAAGGCAGTCATCGTTATCTCACATCGACTAGAAAATGTGGTGACAGCGGACAAAATCTATTATATGGAAGCTGGGAATGTGCGTGAATGGGGGACGCATCACGTTCTCATGACGGCGCAAAAGGGTTACGCAAAGCTTTATCGTAAGCAGAAGCAATTAGAAACAACCGGAAAGGTGGTGGCGGTATGAGTGAAATGACAATAAATCGTCGTAGTGGTGCTAAGATAATGGCGCGATTGATTGTCTTACTGGGAAGTTTAGCCTATGTAATGATTCTTGCAGTTGTCAACGGTTCATTGGGTTTTATTTGTGCAATGGGAGTTACTCTGATGGGGGCTGTCGGTGTGGCGAAAGCGTTAGGTGAAAGTGTTGCGTTGTCTTACGGCACGATTATTGCCTTAACGATCGGATGCGGTGTTCTTCGCGGTTTCTTGCGCTATATTGAACAATACTTTAACCATTACATAGCCTTTAATTTATTGGCGGTGTTGCGTGATAAAATTTTTGCAAGATTGAGAGAGCTTTGTCCGGCAAAGCTGGAAACAAAGAAAAAGGGCGATATTATTGCAATGATTACATCGGATATTGAAACCTTGGAAGTGTTTTATGCGCATACTGTATCACCGATATGTATTGCAGTGTTGGTTAGTGTAATTGTCGTGGTATTTGTAGGAGCAGTAGCAAGCTGGTGGTTAGCGTTGGTTGCTTTGGTGGGGTATATCACTATTGGAATTTTTGTACCACTAATAGCATCTAAACAATTAAAAGATTCCGGTGTGCGTTATCGTAGAGAATTTGGTTCATTTAATGCATATTTTTTAGAAAGTATTAAAGGAATTAAGGACATTATTTTTAATAATGCCGGTTCAATGCGGGCCAAAGAAGTAAATCACCGTTCTGATTTATTGCTTAAAGAAACAAAAAGCATGAAGTACGATGCCACAATAGCCGCAGCAACAACCGAATGCGGTGTATCTCTTTTTATTCTCATAACACTGGCTGTTGGTATTGTATTGGTTGGTCAAGGGAGCCTTTCGGTGGGTCGCATGATTATTGGTGTGGTTGCTGTATTTGGTTCATTTGGTCCGGTTATAGCCGTTTCGGCGCTTCCTGGAAATTTGACACAGACGTTGGCCTCAGGGGATCGTGTGTTGAATCTATTAAACGAAGAGCCAGCGGTGATTCCGGTGCGAGAGGGGGCTGACATTGATTTTAAGCGTCTTGATGTGGAACGTCTTTTGTTTGCTTACGAAAATAATGAAACGGTACTTTCGGATGTTTCTATGCATGTTAAGCAAGGTGAAATTGTTGGCATTGTAGGTCAATCCGGGTGTGGTAAATCGACATTACTCAAACTGTTACTGCGATTTTGGCGAAAGCAGGATGGAAGAATCTATTACAATGGGATTGATATTGATGAAGTCGCCACAAATAGTCTTTTAGAGAACGTGACAATGGTCAGCCAAGCGACGTATCTTTTTGATGAGACTATTGAAGAAAATTTACGCATGGCTAAACGAAATGCGAGCATGAACGAAATTGAAGAAGCATGTCGAAAGGCTTCCGTTCATCAATTCATCATATCACTGCCCCATGGCTATCAAACAAAGGTCGGGGCGTTAGGCGATGCACTTTCTGCCGGTGAACGCCAGCGTATTGGTTTGGCACGTGCATTTTTGCGTGGAAGTAAGTTGATTTTATTGGATGAGCCAACAAGTAATGTTGATAGTATTAATGAAGGCATAATATTAAATGCGCTTAGAGAGCAAAAGAAACAACATGCCATTGTATTGGTTAGTCATCGTGAATCCACAATGGCGATCGCGGATCGCATTTATCACATGGACCATGGCAAGTTAACAGTGCAAGGGGTGTCATAACGACTGTGCGTTGTGATTTTAGAATAGATAGGAGATGATTCGATGAAGCTCAAGAAATGTTTATGGATAGCAGTTGGCTGTGTAGGATTAGGCCTTGGTGGACTTGGCAGTGTACTCCCATTGATTCCGTCGGTACCGTTTTTGATTGTTGCAACGATAGGCTTTGCGAAGGGCTCTGAATGCATGAACCAGTGGTTTGTTGGTACGAAATTGTACAAAAATAATTTAGAAAGCTATGTTGCAGGCCAAGGTATGTCCCGTCAAACAAAGCTGCGTATTATGGCACTAGTCACTGTGATGATGAGTGTAGGCTTTGTAATGATGCTAACAAGAGCATTGTATCTCCCTTGTGTTCTTTTGGCTTGCATATGGGTGATACATCTAATATATTTTGTGTTTGCAGTTAAAACTTATCAAACGACATAATTGATTTTGCAATAGGTAAATAGGTAGAAACACAAAAAGCGTTTGCAATGTAACAATTGCAAACGCTTTTTGCATAGAAAAATAAAAACCACAACCCAAGTTGTGGTTTAAAAGGCGATTATTGCATGTTGCTGTAAACATTTTGGATGTCATCATCAGCTTCCAAAGCATCAAGAAGCTTTTGCATTGCTTTTTGATGTTCTTCAGGTACTTCAGTGTAATTTGCTGGAAGCATAGTGATTTCACCGGAAATCAAAGGAATATTGTTTGCTTCGATGGCTTCACGAACACCAGCATAGTCATCAGGAGTGGTGATGATTTCATAGTGTGTGTCTTCAGAAGCGAAATCTTCGGCACCGGCTTCAAGCACCAATTCCATCAATTCATCTTCGCTCATAGGGCAAGCTTCTTTATCGATTGCGAGTGCCCCCTTGCGTTCGAACATAAAGCTTACGCAACCAGCGGTTCCGAGGTTGCCACCAAATTTATCTAAGTAGTGGCGAACATTACCGGCGGTGCGGTTTTTGTTGTCGGTTAAGCATTCAATGATGAGCGCAACACCGCTTGGGCCATACCCTTCATAAGTGATGTGTTCGTAGTTTTCACCATCAGTCGCACCAATCCCCTTTTTGATTGCGCGATTGATGTTATCGTTAGGCATATTGTCTGCCTTTGCTTTATCAATAGCAAGCTTTAAAGTAGCGTTGTAAGCTGGATCGCCGCCACCCATACGAGCTGCAACAGTGATGTTACGAGCGTGTTTGGTGAATGCGCTGGAGCGCAAGCTGTCCATTTTATTCTTTTTGCCTTCAATGTTATGAATACGACCCATTCATATCTCTCCTTCATTTGATTTATACGTTCGGTTTATTATAATACAACCGCTTACGTTTTAACAGTATCAAGTCCGTCCAACTACACATTTTATTCTTTTTGTTTCTGCTGGTCAAGTGCCTAAACCGTCGACTATGTATTGCTTAACATAAAGGCGATATTTTATTGCGATGCTAAATACAAAGATGCGTTGTTTCTTTGATGTATTTAATTGACGCGGCTAAAAATCTTTCTATATAATGATGACCAAGATTTATCTCACGAAAGGTGTGACAAATTATTTATGATAGCATTTGAAAAAGTATCGATAGAACAATATTGCACAGATTGGCAAAGCAAACATGCCCATCGCACTGAAGAGCCTGAGTCGGTATATGAAGGAATTGAACTGCCAAAACGTTCTACTATAGGTTCGGCGGGGTATGATTTTATTGCACCATATGATTTTACGCTAAAGCCCGGTGAAAGCGTTACTATCTTAACAGGAATTCGCGCGCAGATGCCGTACGGTGTGGTGCTTTTAATGATGCCACGCAGTGGGCAAGGGATGAGTTACAAGCTGCAGCTGATGAATACCATCGGTGTCATTGACGCCGATTATTATGAAGCAAAAAACGAAGGGCATATTATGGTGGCGCTTTTTAACGACCACCGTGCCGGTGCAGTGCTGGAGGTTAAAAAGGGTACAGCATTTGCCCAAGGCATTTTTCTTCCATATTATACAACCGACGATGATGCTGCTTCTGAAAAAAGAATTGGCGGATTTGGTAGTACTGATAAAAAAACGCTTGACAAGGCGCGTTGAAATGAGTATAGTATTGGAGTGTCAAGGAAAAAGAGTTGACAGAAGGTGCTCAAATGTCGTTATCGATTAACAGTAGAAACAGAATGATTTGTTTGTTTGACTGCTACAGCAATCTGCTGACAGACAAGCAAAAGATGTTATTCAATTACTATTTTAACGAAGACCTGTCATTGGCTGAAATCTCCGATATTATGGGAGTAAGTCGACAGGCCGTTCACAACAGCATTAATCGATGCGAAGAAGCATTGGAAAGCTATGAATCCTCTCTTGGGCTTTATGAAAGAGCCAACGCAGTTGATAAGGTGTTGGATGAAGCCATTGGGAAGATTGAAGCAAGTATGATAACAGGAGAATGGTCAAAAGAGGACTATACAGTGCTTTTGGACCATCTCAAGACTACCAGAAAGGCTGATTGATAGTGGCACTTGATGGATTAAGTGAAAGACTGCAGGATGTTTTTTCTAAGATTAAAGGAAAAGGCAAACTCAGCGAGCAAGATATCAAGGACGTGCTTCGTGAAGTCAGAGTCGCTCTTCTTGAAGCGGATGTTAACTACAAGGTTGTAAAAAGCTTTGTAGCAAATATCAAGGACCGCGCCATGGGTGCAGACGTCATGGAAAGCTTGACGCCTGGTCAACAGGTTGTGAAAATTGTTCATGATGAACTTACCCAATTAATGGGTGGCGAAGCAAAGAAGATTACAATCAGTTCCAAGCCACCAACAATCATTATGATGGTTGGTTTACAGGGGTCAGGGAAAACCACTTCCACCGGGAAGCTTGCACGTTATCTAAAAGATAAAATGCATAAGCGTCCACTGCTTACTGCTTGTGACGTTTATCGTCCGGCGGCAGTACAACAGTTGATGGTATTGGGCAAACAGCTTGATATTCCGGTTTATGAAGAAGGTACTGACGTATCACCGGTTGATATTGCCACACATGCTGTTGAACATGCAAAAGCACATGGCAATGATGTGGTTATATTGGACACTGCAGGCCGTTTACACATCGATGAAGTATTGATGAATGAATTGGTTTCTATTAAAAAAGCGGTGCAACCACATGAAATTCTCTTGGTGGTCGATGCAATGACCGGTCAGGATGCTGTTAATGTGGCAGAACACTTTAATGATAATCTTGATATTACAGGTGTTGTACTTACCAAATTAGATGGTGATACCCGAGGCGGTGCAGCACTCTCTGTAAAGAGCGTGACAGGCAAACCAATCAAGTTCACTGGGATGGGTGAAAAACTCGATGCCCTCGAGCCATTCCATCCGGACCGCATGGCCTCTCGTATTCTTGGAATGGGTGATATTCTCACCTTGATTGAAAAGGCTGAAGCAGAGTTTGACCAAAAGCAAGCTGCTGAGCTTTCAGAAAAAATTAAAACAGCAACTTTCACCTTGGAAGATTATTTGAACCAAATGGATCAAATGCAAGGAATGGGCGATATTGAGTCTATGCTTTCAATGATTCCGGGTGTTAGCAAAAAAATGTTAAAGAACGTTAAGCTCGATGCCAAAGATATGGATCACACACGTGCGATTATCTTATCTATGACTCCGGCTGAACGTCAAAATCCTAAAATCATCAATGGCAATCGTAGAAAGCGCATTGCAGCCGGTTGCGGATTGAAGGTGCAGGATGTAAACAGATTGCTCAAGCAATTTGAACAATCACAAGCATTTATGAAACAGTTTAGTGCAATGGCAAGTGGAAAGGGCGGAAAAAAAGCCCGTATGCCGTTTTTTGGACTAAAGTAAAGATTAATTGAAGGAGGTGTATTTTTAGAATGGCAACTAAAATCAGATTAAGAAGAATGGGTGCTAAGAAGAAACCTTTCTATCGTATCGTTGTTGCAGATAGCCGTGCTCCAAGAGATGGTCGTTGCATCGAAGAAATCGGTTACTACAACCCTAACGTAAACCCTGCTGAAATTAAGGTTGACGTTGAAGCTGCTCAAAAGTGGATCAACACTGGTGCTCAACCTTCCGATACCGTACGCAGCTTGCTCAAAAAAGCTGGTGTTCGCTAATTAGTTTATTTAGAAATGGATTGATTATATGGAAAACTTGGTTCTACATCTTGCAAAGTCTTTAGTTGATGACCCTGATTCCGTATCCGTAAAAATAAATGAAACACCAGAATCTGTGTCAGTGCAGCTTTCTGTTGCACCGGATGATATGGGTAAAATTATTGGCAAGCATGGTCGCATTGCGAATGCAATTCGCGTGATCATGAAGGCTGCTGGCAGTGTTCAACATAAGAAAGTCTTTGTTGAAATTGTCGAATAAAAATAACGAATCCAGATTCTTTTGAGTCTGGATTTTTTTACTATTCATTAGAAATGAGGTAATTGCATGGAAGAATTACAGATTTTAGGTAAAGTGTTTTTTAAGCAAATCGTTACCGATCAATACAAGCAAAAAACTGCACAAGACATTCAAAAGCAAATTGATGAAATTGATGAACAATTGGCTGAATACGATAAGCAGATGAGCAAGACCATGACAGAACTCACCTTGAAAGCCCATCCTCAAACCGAAGCCATCCGTGCTCAATTGAATGCAGAACGCGACAAAATCGGTATGTACAAGGAACAATTTGCAAAAGCACTTGCAGCAGTTGATGACCTTGTAAACGGTACTGAAGTAGATGCCGGTGATGGCGAATTTTTGACCACTGTTAAAGTTGGGGATTCCTTCTCCGGAAACACCAAATATGAATTGGTGGTTGAAAATGACATCGTCAAAGAAATTCGTGAGAAGTAATATGGATAAAACCCGTATCGGAAAAATAATGAACACCCATGGCGTCAGAGGAGAAATGAAGGTTGCCCCCTTGACCGATGACCCATCTCGTTATGATGTTCTTGAACGTGTTTTCATTGAAGACCGCAAGAAGGGTTATACCGAATATGAAGTTGAGGGCGTTCGTTATCACAAAGAAAATGTGCTTATTAAGCTTAAGGGCATTGATGATATGGATGCCGCAAAGTTGCAAAAAAATAACTACTTAGCAATTAACAATAGCGACCGTATGCCTCTCGAAGAAGGCGCTTACTATATCAGTGACCTCATTGGACTTGAAGTCTATGAAAATGACACCAAGCTGGGCACATTGAAAGAAGTGCTTCAGCCTGGCGCAAACGATGTATATGTATTGGATAGCAAAATATATCCGGAGCTTTGCATTCCGGCGCTTAAAAATGTTATCTTGTCCGTAGACCTTGAAGCCGGTCGCATGAATGTGAAATTACCGAAAGGACTTGTTGATTAATGAATATCAAAATCTTTTCGTTATTTCCGGAAATGTTTCAAGGTCCGTTATCCGAGAGTCTCATTGGTAAAGCGAAAGATAATGGAATCTTAAACATTGATATTGTAAATTTCAGAGAATATGCTACCAATAAATTCAAGCATGTCGATGATACGCCTTATGGAGGTGGGGTTGGCATGTTGTTGCAGCCAGAACCGATTGTACTTGCATTGAGAGATAATATTCCGGAAGATACTCAGACACGTATTATTTTGGTTTCTCCGCAGGGCAAGACGTTCACCCAAGAAGATGCCAATGAACTCTCTCAATGTGATTCACTGGCGTTTATTTGCGGGCATTATGAAGGCTTTGATGAGCGCATTCGTGACTATGTGACTGATGAATACTCTATTGGGGATTATGTGCTTACCGGTGGTGAATTGCCTGCAATGGTAATGATAGATTCCATAGCGCGACTAATGCCGGGTGTGATAAAAGAACAAGCATCTTTTGAAGATGATTCTTTTTATAACGGTCTTTTAGAGTATCCACAGTATACCAAACCGCGCGTCTTTGAAGGCAAAGAGGTGCCGGAGGTGCTTTTAAGTGGGCATCACAAAAATATCGCTAAATGGCAAAAGAAAGAAGCCCTCAGACGGACCTTGCAGCGACGCCCTGATTTATTGGAACACTATGTGTTTGGTAAAGAGGAGCGAAAGCTTTTGGAAGAAATTCTTGCAGAGGAACCGATTTTAGTGGAAAATTTGCCGGAAGTTATGCGCAAATAAAGTAATATTATTTTTTGCAATCGTTAAAAGGGACGATTCCTTCAGGCGTCGTCCCTTTGTATTGTGAATACACACTTCTTTGAAATGTTATTGTACAAAACGACCACGTATTTAAGATAAAAGACAGATATTTGTACAAATTTTTTGAAAAAGTTTGCAACTGGTTAACGTCTTTGTTATAATCTACTATAGGTATCAAACAACTGGATTTCTCTTTTCACATATTGTAAGAGATTATAGCGTTGGTGTAATTCGTTACAATATGTGAATTTTGGTCTCCGCTTATATCATTGATACTAATTTATTTTTTTGGAGGTCAATTATGACAGGTAATGTAAAATGGTTTAACAGCGAAAAAGGATATGGTTTTATCACCGTTGAAGGCGGTAACGATGTATTCGTACATTTCTCCGCTATCCAAGGCGATGGCTTCAAGACTTTGGATGAAGGTCAAGCTGTTGAATTTGACGTTGTAAGTGGCGATCGTGGCGATCAAGCTGCTAACGTTGTAAAACTTTAATAAGTTTACAATTTTTAAGGTCAAGCGCGACAAGTGCTTGACCTTTTTTTTATCGGATTGTAACGTTTTGAACGCCTTATTTGTGGGATAATAATAACGGTTAAAAGCCATCAAATAGTTACGAAAGGGAGAGAGTATGACAAAAATATTAAAGAAAAATTGTATACTGACATTTATTGTAGCTCTTGTAGCGGTATTATGCTTACAATCCTTTATGACAACAGGTGCAGAAGCTGCGAACTATAAAATCTACATTGATGACCGTCAGGTGTCGACTGACGTTGCGCCGGTTGTTGTTAATTCCAGAGTATTGGTTCCGATTCGTGTCGTTAGCGAAGGTTTGGGCGCAAAAGTGCAATGGGATAACGCATCTCAATCTGTGACCATTACAAAGGGTGCATCTACGCTGAAGATGTATGTGAATAAGACCACTTACACCAAAAACGGTGCAAGTAAAACCCTCGACGTTCCGGTTAAGGTGATTAACAATAGAACCTTGGTACCGATTCGTGTTGTCAGCGAGGATTTGGGGGCAGGCGTGCAATGGGATCACGGTAATGTGTATGTGCAATCCGGTGGACAGTTGATTATCAAAGTAAATCAATTGAATGCCGGAGGTTATTTGAATCTCCGTCAAGGTCCAGGGACCAATTACACCATCGTTGGCAAAGTTAATAGCGGCGATTATCTTAGTGTTATCACTCGCAAAGGTGACTGGTATAAAATCCAAACCAAAAATGGTGATGATGCATATGTTTCTAAAAACTATGTGACTGTTTACAGCGGTGGAACAAGCAATAGTGGTACCAGTGTAGATGTCCCAGAAACGCAGCCGGATGTATCACAACCGGCAAACGATAAAAACGGGAATATGACTGTAACTGACAGAACTACCGGTACAGGTCAATCCAGTATTTCTTTTGACATTGGTACTGGCACGCCATCTGTTGTAAGCAACGATGGCAATCAAATCGTATTGAAAGTTTCCGGCGTGCACTTGAGTGCGGATAATTGGAGTCCGGCAGATAATATGGCACCATTTACGGGCTTAAAAGTGAACAACAACGGAAATGACTCCGTATTGTTGACTGCGGCAGTATCCAACAAAGGTTACTTTAGATTGGATATTAGCGGAAGCACCCTCACTGTTACTGCTGTGGCAAAGCACAAAAACGGTAGCACAGGCTTGGCAGGGAAAACCATCGTGGTATCTCCGGGCCATGGAGTATACAGCGCCGGTGGCGCCATTGATAGAGGTGCAAGAAGTCCTCACAACGGTTTGGATGAAGTAACCTTCAATACTCCACTTTCCTTGAAGTTGCGTGATAAGCTTGAAGCAGCAGGGGCAACCGTTATTATGGTTCGCGACACCGAAGGCCCAATCAATATGAGCCTTTACGAACGCTCCGTACTTACAAATAATGCTAATGCGGATGCTTTTGTTGAAATTCACGGCGACAGTGCGGCTAATCAAGCTGCCAAAGGGATTGGAACTTGGATTTATACCGATAACACACGCTTGACCACAGCGGCACAAAAAAGCATTCGTAACGAGTTTGGTTCTGTAATGAATCAAGCCCTTACCAATGCAACCGGTCAACCGGCTTATGTGAAGTATGGGAATTTCTCCGTACTCCGTGAAACTGAGGTGCCATGCGTACTTGTTGAATGTGGATTTTTAACAAATGTCGAAGATGCAGCGAGACTTGCTACCGATGAATATCAAGAAAAGCTTGCTCAAGGGATTTATGATGGCTTAGCAAACTACTTTGCTTACTAATCAAGAATAAAAAAGAAGATGGATTAACGGCCATCTTCTTTTTTTATAATTTTTTTGCAAAAAATATTGACAGTGACTGCTCCATGCCGTATAATACGATTCGTGGTTGAGACAAAGACCATTTGGCCTGTTGGAGAAGCGGCTTAACTCATCAGCCTTTCACGCTGACATTCAGGGGTTCGAATCCCCTACAGGTCATCCAAACGAAAAAACTTCTTTCTGCTTAATAAGTGGAAAGAGGTTTTTTTGCTTATTGGGTAAAATTTTGTGCTGAACTATTGGAAAATTCAAAAAAAGGAGGTAATGAGTTTAACGACAGAACAAATGAAACGCAGAATCGTCTTGCTACAAAAGTTATACAGCGATGGTTATAGATATATAGCTGCTACCAGCACTGGGGGTGCACTAGCAGGAAAAGAAGTCACGAGGAAAGCAGCTTTCTTTGGCGTTTGGTCAATGACAGAGGCGATAATAGTTAGACCGACTCTTTTTGAAGAAGATTTATTTCCGGATGTAAAATGGGAGGACGAGGAACCTCTGAACATCGAGATAGAATTAGAAAAGAGCAAGAGAAGTGTGAGTGAATAATGTTGTTAGGGAACGATTATAAGTGGAGCAATACCGCACTTATAATCGTTCTTTTTTTGTGCGTAGTTATAGATTTCTATGTTAGATATAGAAGTAACTCCAAGTGCGAGAGCACCTGCCTTGCAAGCAGGGGGGTAGGAGAGAAAAGTGACCATTAAAGCATGAATTAAATGTTGATAGATGGAGGTTGGATAATGGATGGTTTTATAAGTGATAGGTGTACAATACCGTTGTTTATTGGTATATAAGCCATAGTCAAGTAAAGCGATTGTGCATGATAAGACACAACTGCTATTTTATTGTCATGTTTTTTGTTATAATTTCGGAATTAGATAGTGAAGGAAAAAGATTTATAAAGAAAATCGCAAAAAATGGAAAATAATAGTTGACGAAGTTTAGAATGCATGGTAATATATATCTTGTTCGAGCGACAAAGAAATCGCAAGAGCGAGATGGATGATTAGCTCAGTTGGGAGAGCGTCTGCCTTACAAGCAGAGGGTCGGCGGTTCGAGCCCGTCATCATCCATTGGCGCAGTAGCTCAGTTGGTTAGAGCGCCAGCCTGTCACGCTGGAGGTCGTGGGTTCGAGACCCATCTGCGTCGTAAGACATTGCTTTAGCAATGTCTTTTTTAATGGCTTTGGCCGAAAAATTTAATCAGGATGGTCCGATGTCTGTTTATAGGAACAGTTATGAACGTCTGCACAGATGAAAGGAGATACCCAACATGGATATCATTAAACAAATTGAACAAGCTCAAATGAAAACTGATGTACCTGATTTTCGTCCTGGTGACACTGTTCACATCGAAGTAAAGGTTGTCGAAGGTAACAGAGAACGTCTCCAAGCTTACGAAGGCGTTGTTATCAAGCGTGTAGGTCAAGGCTTGACCGAAACCTTCACTGTTCGTCGTACTGCTTACGGCGTAACTACTGAAAGAATTTTCCCAATCCACAGCCCACGCGTTGCTAGCATCAAGCTCGTTCGCCAAGGTAAAGTTCGCAGAGCGAAACTCTACTACATGCGCGACCGTTTCGGCAAAGCTGCACGTATCAAGGAAATCCATCGCTAATTTTAAGCTTGAATTTCAAACCGAACAGAGTAATCTGTTCGGTTTTTTTGTGCCTATTTATATAGAAAGGAAATTGTTTAGGAAGCGTATAGGAGGTGAAGGGATAACCGGATTTATCCCTATAAGCTCTTGCGTATGGAATAGCGATTCAAGTATAATTAAGGATATGTGTTTAATCAATCAATGTGTTATGGGACGGTGAAGTGAGGATATGACGGAAACAGAAAAGCAACAATATGAAAAGCTTATGGAGGATGTTCGCTACCATGAGTATTTGTATTATGTGTTGGATGAGCCGGAGTTGAGTGATGCGGCGTATGATAAGTTGTATCAATCTCTTCAAGCATTTGAAAAAGCGCATCCGGATGACATTGCACCCGATTCGCCTACCCAGCGAGTGGGTGGAGCCGTTGCGGAGGGATTTCAATCGTTTAAACACCCTATTCCGTTACAAAGTTTAGCAAATGCATTTTCTTTGGGAGATTTGCAGGCCTTTGATGCAAGCTTACGTAAGGATGTGCCTGCGAGTCGCATTCAGTATTCTGTGGAATTTAAGGTTGATGGGCTTTCTATTGCGTTATATTACCATGATGGCAAATTGCAAGCAGCGGTGACTCGTGGTGATGGGGTGAACGGTGAGGATGTAACTAACAATGTGCGCACGATTAGAAGTATTCCACTTTCAATTCCGAATCTTGAAGGTGATGTCTCTGTTCGTGGCGAGATTTATATGAGCAAGAAAGCCTTTAATGCCCTCAATGAGAAGCGTGATGCGTTGGGTGAGTCGCTTTTTGCAAATCCGCGTAATGCTGCGGCAGGGTCATTGCGTCAGTTGGATCCTGAGGTAACTGCTAAGCGTCAGTTAAATGGGTTGTTTTATACGGTGCTAAACGATGAAGAGAGAGGACTAAGTTCTCAGGAATCGGCGATTTCTTTTATAAAAGAAATGCATCTCGCACCCATTCAGAACATGATATGTGATACAATTGAGAAGGCTTATGAGTATTGCCTGTATTGGCAGGAGAAGCGTCAAACGTTGCCATTTGAGATTGATGGCATGGTAATCAAGCTCAACGATTTGGCGTTGCAAAAGCAACTCGGTGTGCGTGCCAAAACGCCACGCTGGGCGATTGCTTATAAGTTTCCACCGGAACAAAAAGTTACACGGTTACATGATATTACGTTACAAATCGGTCGTACCGGCGTGGCAACACCGGTCGGTGAATTGGAACCTGTTTTTGTGGCGGGGTCTACCATTCGTCGTGCGACGTTGCATAATAAAGATTATATTCACGAGAAAGATATTCGCGTGGGTGACTATGTGGTTATTCAAAAGGCCGGTGATGTTATTCCTGAGATTGACCATGTTGTGGTTGATAAACGCGGTGCAGACTGCGTGCCGTATGAATTTCCAAGTGTTTGCCCGGAATGTGGCAGTGCTCTTGTACATGTGGAAGGGGAGGCGGCTATTCGTTGTATGAATGGGATGGCTTGTCCGGCGCAGGTGCGTGCACGTATTGTACATTTTGCAAGTAAAAATGCCATGGATATAGCAGGTCTAGGGCCGGAAATTGTGAATCAGCTCTATATAAATGGGCTAGTAAAAGAATTGCCGGACTTATATCGGTTGACCCTGGATTCGTTGTTGACGCTGGATCGCTTTGCGGAAAAATCCGCAACGAATCTTTTGCAAGCGATTGAAGCTTCAAAGGATGCAGATTTTTATCGTGTCCTGTTTGGCTTGGGGATTCCGCTTGTTGGTCTTGAAACCAGTAAGATTCTGGAAAAGCATTTTGAGAATATCGAGGATCTTATGCAGGTGGATGTGGATACCTTGCAAAATATTGATCAGATTGGCGGAATGATTGCACGAGAAGTGAAAAACTTCTTTTCTGATGCGCATAATAAGGCGCAGCTGGATACGTTAAAAGCATTGGGCGTACTGATGCAACGCAAGGAAGCGCAAGAATTATTACCGCAAAATTTAGTTGGAAAAACGTTTGTCCTGACCGGAACGCTTCCAACCTACTCTCGTGATGAAGCCAAAGCGATGATTGAAGCCCATGGTGGCAAGGTTACCGGGAGTGTCAGCAAAAAAACAAGCTATGTGGTTGTCGGCGATAAGGCCGGTTCTAAATATGAAAAAGCGGTAAGCTTAAATATAGAAGTATTAACCGAAGAAGCACTGATTCAGTTATTGGAAGGAGAATAAAATGCTAACAAAAGAAGCTGTTGAACGCGTTGCTCACTTGAGCAGATTGCAATTTAGTGAAGAAGAGCTTGAAGAACAATTTAAGCAATTGGGGTCCATTATTGAAATGATGGACACTTTAAGTGAAATCGATACTACCGACGTTACACCATTGAATCACGTGATGGACATTAATAATGTGTTCCGTGAAGATGAGGTTCACGAAAGTATGGGTGCTGAAAAGGTTCTCAAAAATGCACCTAGCGAAAGTGATAACATGTTCCAAGTTCCAAAGATTGTCTAAAGGAGTGAAATAATTTGTCAGAACGTCAGACAACCATTCATGAATTGCATGAACGTCTTGTAAATAAAGAAACCACTGCACGTGCGTTGACAGAAGCTTATTTTGCTAAAATCGAAGCCGGTGCAGAAATCAATGCGTATATTAGCTTAAACAAGGATGCTGCATTGGCTCAAGCTGATGCTGTTGATGCAAAGATTGCACGCGGCGAAGAAATTGGAATGCTCGAAGGGATTCCGATGGCTGTAAAGGATAATATTTGCACAGAAGGCTTGCGCACTACCTGTGCTTCCAAAATGTTGGATAACTTTGTACCGCAATACGATGCGGCAGTTGTCGAAAAATTGCATGCAGCCGGCGCTATTATTCTCGGTAAGACCAATATGGATGAATTTGCGATGGGTTCAACCACTGAAACTTCCTTCTATGGTCCAACAAAGAACCCAGTAAACTATGATTGTGTTCCAGGGGGGTCCAGTGGTGGTTCTGCTGCTGCTGTCGCTGATGGTGAGGCTGTATATGCACTCGGTAGTGATACCGGTGGCTCTATTCGTCAACCTGCTGCTTTTTGCGGTATCGTAGGGCTAAAGCCTACTTATGGTGCAGTATCTCGTTATGGGCTTATTGCATTTGCTTCTTCTTTAGACCAAATTGGGCCAATTGTTAACGATGTAAAGGATGCTGGCATTGTAATGAATGCATTGGCTGGCTATGACCACAGAGATTCCACTTCTGCAAATGTAGCGTATGAAGATTTTACACGTTTGATTGGCAAAGACATCAAGGGTGTAAAAATCGGTGTGCCGGTTGAATATATTGGCGAAGGTGTTGAACCGGCTATCAAAGAAAAGTTAGATCAAGTGCGCAAGGTATTGGAAGAAAAGGGAGCTATCGTTGAAGAGTGCTCCTTGCCTACCACTAACTATGCAATTCCGGCATACTACTTAATTGCACCAGCTGAAGCGAGCTCCAATCTTGCGCGTTATGACGGTGTGCGTTATGGCTTGCGCGAACAAGCAGATGATATGATTACTATGTTCAAAGAAACGCGTCAAAAGGGCTTTGGTGATGAAGTAAAGCGCCGTATTATGCTTGGCACCTACGCGCTTAGTGCTGGTTACTATGATGCGTACTATTTGAAGGCGCTTAAGGTACGTCATTTAATTAAGAATGACTTCGAAAAAGCATTTGAAACCTACGATTGCTTGCTCACTCCAGCTTCTGTTGTGACTGCACCGGAAATTGGCAAGGAATATGATGCGGTTACCACCTATAAGCAAGATATTTGCACCGTAACCAGCAACTTAGCTGGTTTGCCAGCAATCTCCGTACCATTTGGTAAGGATGAAAAGGGGCTTCCTGTTGGGATTCAGTTCATCGGTAAACCATTTGATGAAGCATTCTTGCTTCAGGTTGCCTACGAAATTGAACAGAGTGCACAAGCGTAAGGAGGCTGACTAATGAGATACGAACCAGTCATTGGGCTTGAAGTCCATGTTGAGTTAAAAACCGCAACCAAGATTTTCTGTAACTGCTCCACTGAATTTGGTGGTGCGCCAAATACCCATGTTTGCCCGGTATGCTTAGGTCTTCCGGGAACATTGCCTGTTTTGAACAAAAAAGTGCTTGAATATGCGGTAAAAGCAGGTTTGGCTACCAATTGCAAAATTGCGAATTTTAGCAAGTTCGACAGAAAAAACTATTTTTATCCGGACTTGACCAAGGCTTATCAAATTTCCCAATTTGATTTGCCAATCGCTGAACACGGTTATGTTGAAGTGACCGTGGATGGCGTTGATAAAAAAATCGGATTGACCCGCATTCACATGGAAGAAGATGCCGGTAAGTTGGTTCACCAAGGTGCTACCATCACAACTTCTAACTCTTCCTTGGCAGACTATAACCGTGCCGGTGTGCCGCTTATTGAAATTGTAAGCGAACCAGACATGCGAAGTGCTGCAGATGCACGTGCTTATCTAGAAGAATTGCGTGCAATTATCGTTTATACCGGCGTGTCCGATGCAAAGATGGAAGAAGGTTCCTTGCGTTGTGACGTTAACATTTCTTTGCGTCCTGTTGGCGAAGAAAAATTCGGTACGCGTGCTGAAATCAAGAACTTAAACTCTTTCCGCGCAGTTGAACGTGCGATTGAATATGAAATTGAACGTCAAACCGAACTTTTGGAAGACGGCGAACGCGTAAAGCTTGAAACTCGTACTTGGGACGATGCACAAGGTATGACCTTTTCCTTGCGTAGCAAAGAAGAGGCTGACGAATATCGTTACTTCCCAGAACCGGACCTTCCACCAATCGTATTGACTGACGAATGGATTGAAGGTGTTCGTGATACCCTTCCGGAACTTCCTCGTGCTCGTCGTCAACGTTTAATCGAAGATGGCATCGGTGTGAAGGAAGCGGCAATCATTACTGATGACATCGCATTGGCTGATTTTTACGATCAAGCAAAGGCCTTGCTCAATGAACCACAAATGATTGTTAACTGGCTCATTGGTGATGTTATGGCGAAGCTCAATGCCAGCGGTAAATCCTTGGCTGAAAGTGGCTTTACTCCGGAACATTTAACCTCCTTGCTTAAGCTTGTTATTGACGGAGAAATTTCCAATAAGATTGCAAAAGATGTCTTCATGAAGGCATTTGATGAAGGCAAAGCGCCTGTTGAAATCGTTAAGGAAGAGGGCCTGCAGCAAATTTCTGATACCGGATCTTTAGAGCCAATGATTCAAGAAATTATTGACAATAACCCTAAGTCTGTTGCTGACTACAAGGCTGGTAAGAAAAAAGCGCTGGGCTTTTTTGTAGGCCAAGTTATGAAAGCAACCAAGGGTCAAGCAAACCCAGGCGTTGTAAACAAAATGATTGTGGACCTTTTGGATAAAGCCTAATGAAAGATATCATTGCTAAAATTGATCATACAAATCTGAGTCCAACTGCCACCGAAGCCGAAATCCTTGCTTTTGCTGAAGCAGCGCAAGGCACTGGTGTGGCATCGCTTTGTGTGGCTCCCTGCTTTGTAGAAACTTTGGTCAAGCATTTTCCTGGCGGGATTCCGGTATGTACCGTCATTGGGTTCCCAAACGGTTACGAACCACCGGAAGTTAAAGCCTATTCCGTGGAAGTTGCATTTGGCCATGGTGCGGCTGAAGTAGATTACGTGCTTCCTCTGGGACGCATTAAAGCCGGTGAATATGGTCATGTGTATCATGACATTCAGCAAGCTTTATATTACAAACCAATACAAGGTGTTTTTAAGGTGATATTAGAAACCGGCGCTTTAAGCGATGCTGAGATTGTTAATACCATCAATGTATTGAATGGCTTGCCGATTGATTTCTATAAAACCAGTACCGGATTTAAGTATCCGGGAGCAAGTGAACACGCTGCCGCACTAATTATGCAACACAAACGTGCGGATATTCAGATGAAGGTTTCTAGTGGGATTGCTTCCATTGAGGATGCAGAACGTTACATTGCACTGGGGGCAAGTCGCTTAGGGGCAAGTAGACTGCTAAAAGCTTGCTTGGATGCGATGGAAAGTTAGGAGGTGCCCTGTGGGAGATTTGACATACGAAATTGAAAAGAAGCTAGTTGTGCTATCTACAAACAGTAAGGGGTGGCAAAAGGAGCTTAATCTTGTGAGTTGGAACAACCGTCCTGCAAAGTATGATTTGCGTGAATGGAGTCCTGAACACGATAAAATGGGAAAAGGCGTAACTTTAACCGAAGAAGAATTTCAAGCGTTGAAAGATGCGCTTGCCAATATGTAAATAAAAAACTTCTGTGCCACGAATTGTGACACAGAAGTTTTTTTTTGTTGCTTAAAATTGACTGGTGTATAGTTTATGGTAATAGCCTTTGATTTTGAGCAAAGCTTCATGGCTGCCAAATTCCAAAAGCGAACCATTTTTCATTACCATGATATAATCTGCATTTTTGATGGTAGAAAGACGGTGCGCAATGATAAGCATGGTTTTATCTTGCATGAGCTGGGAGAGTGCTTTTTGAACAGTTTTTTCGGTATAAGAATCCAGAGAGGAGGTAGCTTCGTCTAAAATAAGAATGTCATTCTTATTTAAAAGCACGCGGGTAATAGCAAGAAGCTGACGCTGACCTTGTGAAAGAATAGCACCTTGGTCATGCAAAAGCGTATTGTATCCATCCGGTAGTGTTTCAATATAATGCGCAAAACCGCTTTGCTGACAAGCAGAAATGATTTCTTCACGGCTAGCATGCGGATTGCCAAAGGCAATATTTTCAAGAATACTTGCTGAAAAAATCATCGGATATTGCGGTAATATGCCAATATGTCGATGTATTTCATCGAGAGGAATGGTGCTTAGATCTGTACGGTCAATGAGAATACGACCGTGAGTAGGCATATAAAAGCCTAGCAAGAGATTGGTGAGGGTTGTTTTACCCGCACCTGTTGCGCCGACAATGGCAACAGTGGATTTTTCGGGAAGTACAGCTGAAATGTCAGAAAGCGCTGGTACATCTGCATTATTATACCAGAAGTCCAGATGATCAAATGTAATGGAATGATCTTTTGGGAAAGGATTCTTCCGCGTTGTGGCAAAGGTTGCTTCTTCATTCGGTGCTTCGAGAACGTTAAAGATTCTCGCAGAAGCGGAAACAGTTGCTTGAAAAGCATTATAGATGGAAGCAAGCTGATTGAGCGGTGAGGCAAAGCGCCGCATATATAGCAGAAAAGTAAATAAGGTACCGACAGTAAGTGCATCTCCATTAACAATACTTAGGCCACCCATAATGGCAATAATGACAAAAACGATATTATTGATAAAATTCATCATTGGTGCCATAACAGATGAAGTTTGAGCTAGAGTATAAGCATCGGTAACGGCGATATTTTTTTCATTGAACTGAGCAATATTGCGCGTTTTGTAGTCAAAAAGACGGAGCATATTTTGGGCAGAGAGGTGTTCTTCAATATAACCGTTAAGAGCACCTAGACTCTGCTGGTAATTGGCAAATAGCTTTTTTGAAATGCGAGAAACAATCCCGGTAAAAATCAGAAACAATGGAAAAACAATAGCTGCCCAGCATGTGAGCTTTAATGAAAGCAGGCTCATTGTCAAAAATGTACCGATGACATTGACAATAGCTTCAACGACAGCGGTGAGGTTGTCAGAAAAAGAACTGTTAATCTGGTCAATATCATTGGTCATACGACTCATGAGATCACCGGTAGTGTGGTTGTCGTGATACGCTATAGGAAGTGTTTGTATTTTTTCAAAAAGCGCTTGTCGTAAATCGTTTGCAAGACGTTGACCGACAATTGCCATGGTGTAGATTTGAATAAAGGTGATAGCAGAAGTAAAGGCAAAAAGAGCAAGCAGTATAAGAATATTAATGAGAAAGTGTGCAGACGACGTTTCGTTTAGAATAAGGTCTACAGACTCCCCTACCAGCTGCATGGCATAGAGCGTGAGGGCGGAAACGGCAATACTCATGAAAACAGAGGTGAACAGATGCCACTTGTTTGGACGAATGAATTGCCAGAGGCGTTGAAGTGTATGTGTGGTAGTGGCTTGACTAGTCATCGAATAAGGCCTCCTCAATCAGTTGATCGCCAAGAATCATTTCATAAAGCGGACTTGTTTGAAGTAACTCATGGTGTGTACCTTGATGAATAAGCTGTCCGTTATCAAAAACGAAAATGGTGTCGCATTGGCGCAAAGAAGACAAACGTTGAGATACAATAATTTGTGTTTGCGGACGAAGTGCATCAAGATTTTTAAAGAAGCGCTTTTCTGTATCGTGATCAAGGGCACTGGTACTGTCATCGAGCATGAGGATTTGTGGATGCAATGCCAAGATGCGTGCAATAGATAAACGCTGCTTTTGGCCGCCGGATAAATCCTGCCCACGCTCTAAAATGGAACGTTCAATAGAATCGGTGTTAAGCTGATAGAGTTCGCTTGCCATGGCATGATCAAGCGCGCTTGTCATTTCTTGAATGTCAATCGTGTCATCGGCTAAGCTGAGATTATCACGGATGGTGCCGGAAAGAATGGTGGCATTTTGTTGAACATAGCCAATGTGACGCATGAACCATTCCGGTGGAATTTGTTTTAATGAGACATTCCCGTAAGTAATGGTACCTTCGTAATTATCTAAAAGTCCTGCAAGCGCATTTAGGAAGAGCGATTTTCCACAACCAGGCAGTCCGACAATACCAATACGTTGGTTAAACGGGATGGTGCAGGTAATGTCATCGAGCTGGTAGGTGGATGTGTGCGGAAATTGATAACGTAGCGACTCTACCTTCAATTCATAGTTGGATGGCTCAAGCGGGGAATCAATCGGTGCTTGAGGTGGAAGGGCAAAGACCTCTTCAACACGGCTAATTGAAGCTCGTGCGCGTGTAAGCATGGTGAGTACGCTGGAGGAGGTAATTACTGCGCTGAGTATTTGCATTGAATAGGTGACAAAGGCAATGAGTTTACCGATGTCGTTAGTAAAACCGAAAAATCCTAGGCAAAGAACCGCAACAATAGCATAGTTAAAAATAATCATAGATGTGGGCGCTACGACACCGAAACGTTTTTGAATGGCAAGGTTTAAGGAAAGTAGTTGTTCGCTGCTGTCTTTAAATTTTGCAAGGGTTTCCTTTGCGGCGCGCATTCCTTTTATTGTAAAGATGCCAACGAGCATCTCTTGAGCTCTAAGATTGATTTGGTCGATGGCAGATTGGATTTTTGGAAAGAAGAACGACGAAAATTTTACATAGACAGCCATATTAAGGCATAGAAGAGGGACTGTTACCAGATAGGTAACTGAAAGACTCGGGCTTAATTTAATTGAAAGAATTAGTCCAAGTATGAAAGAAATAGGAACTTTAACAGCGACACGCTGTAACATCAAAAACATATTTTGAATGTGAAGAATATCATTGGAAAGTCGAGTGATTAAACTTGAAGCACTGAGTGTTGTATAAGTTTCGTGATTCAATGAAAGAATATGAGTATATAGTCGCTCGCGCAAGACTTTGCCAATAGCGGCAGAGGCTTTTGCTGAGCTCCAATAAGCAATAAACCCAGCAATTAAACCCAGAAAAACGGTAGCAAGCATGCGTTGACCACGATTAATAATTACATCAGGTTGATGGTGTGCAATCCCATCATCAATCAACTGCTGAAGGAGCCACGGAATGATTAAATCGGCGCTTACACTAAGCGCCATTGTGCAGACAGAAAGAAAAAGTAAGAATGGTGCACATTTGATGCATTGACGGACTATAGACATTTATATCACCACACAAAAAAATAAAGAATCGCAAAGCGATTCTTTGAACATGATACACGCCTGACAGGAATCGAACCTGCATTTTTGCCTCCGGAGGGCAACGCTCTATCCGTTGAGCTACAGGCGCAAGGTTATACTATAAATTTTAGTATAGCGGATAGACATGGTTTTGTAAAATGAAAAATAGATTGATATTGAAATGAATATTTTACTATGATAAACTAAATACAATAATAAAAAATATCAGAGCAATGAAAATAAATATTCATTAGGCGACAATATAC
>ERZ1034901.468-NODE-468-length-31922-cov-13.109424_pt1 | contig 31922 bp, 25 predicted proteins | sample MGYA00520628_ERZ1034901 | MGnify/ENA primary metagenome ERZ1034901 (study PRJEB33766, sample SAMN09781783) | gut metagenome | biome: gut microbiome | host: Homo sapiens | place: Madagascar | study: EMG produced TPA metagenomics assembly of the PRJNA485056 data... | reverse complement strand
ATAAAACTATACAGGGCTGAGCTTCAATAAATATTTGTAATCGTCAGCCCTGTCTGACGCCTCTGCAACAAAAACAGCACCCGGCGGAAGCGTCTAAAATTCTCTTTTTTCCATTTCACCCATGCTGCGGCGCCTTCATTTTTTCAGGCGGCCGCGCCTTTCCTAAAGTGTCAGGAGCTTCCCACATGACAGATCAGGAACTCGATCCGCAGAAAGCCGAGAAGACCCGTCAGGTATTCATCGTGAGCGACGGAACGGCCATTACCGCCGAAACGCTTGCGCATTCGATCCTCACGCAGTTCCCTGATCTGCACTATCACCAGACGCGCATTCCCTTCGTCGACACGATGGAAAAAGCCATCGATACGGCGCGCCGCATCAATGCCGTTGAAAAAGAGGACGGTCTGAGGCCCATCATCTTCACGACCTTCGTTGAGCCTGAAATCATGAGGAGCTTCAACGAAATGGTCTCCGGCCACATCATCGACCTCTTCCGCAAGTTCGTGGGCCCCCTGGAAACCGAGCTCGGCATGAAGAGCGCCCACAGCATCGGCCAGACCCACCGCATCCGCGACGACGAAAAGTATCAGCGCCGAATTGCCGCCATCGACTACACCCTGCAGCACGACGACGGCCAGACGAACCGCGGACTCGACGATGCCGACGTGATTTTGGTCGGCGTGTCGCGTTCCGGCAAAACGCCGACCTCGCTTTTCCTCGCGATGCAGTTCGGCATTAAGGTCGCCAACTATCCGCTTATTCCGGAAGACTTCGACCGCGGGTCGCTCCCCGAAGCGCTGCTGCCGCTCAGAAGCAAGCTCTTCGGCCTCTCCATCGCCCCTGAAAGGCTCTCTGAAATCCGCAACGAACGCCGCCCGGGCAGCCGCTACGCAAGCATTGAGAACTGCCGCATGGAAATCCGCGATGCCGAGGATCTGATGCACCGCGAAGGCATCCGCTGGCTCAATTCCACCACGAAGTCGATTGAGGAAATTTCCGCGACGATCATGTCCGAGCTCGGACTCGACCGGCAGCGGAAGGCCTGATCCGCTTCTCGCCCCATGCAAATGGAAGAAAAGCCCGTCTGAATTCAGGCGGGCTTTCTTCTTATGAGAGTATCCGGAAGGCCGGAGCTGATGCGGTCAGGGAATCAGGGTAAAGACCGCGAGACCGAGGAAGATCACTGCAGAAACGCGGTTGAGCGCCGCCTGAAACCGGGGGCTTCTCAGCCGGTCGGCGAGCGTTCCCGCACCCCAGGCGATGCCGCAGAAAACGATGAGGGTGGCGGCAATGAAGGTTGCGCCCTGAATCACCATCTGAATGACGAGCGGCATGCCCGTGACGCCTGCCGGCACGAACTGCGGGAAGAAGGCGAGAAAGAAGATGAGCACCTTCGGATTCGTGATGTTCATGATGACGCCGCGGCGCCAGAGGGCGAAGGAGGAGAGCGAAACGGCGCCCCGTCCTTCCGCACCGTCCTTTGCGTGCGTCCAGGCCATGAAGGCGAGGTAGAGAAGATATGCGGCGCCGAGGCACTTGATGGCCCAGAAAAGGGCCGGCGCGGCCGCCACTACCGCAGCGAGGCCGAGCGCCGCGGCAATCGTCTGCAGGATGAGGCCCGTGCAGAGCCCGAGCACGACGATGACCCCGGCGCGCACGCCGTGAACGGCCGACTGCGTGAGCACGAAGAGATTGTCCGGTCCCGGAGCAATCGCGAGCAGGAAGCTCGCGCCCGCAAAGGCAAGCCAGATCGAAAAAGGCATCTTCTGCAGCTCCCGGAGAAAGTCAGATGAAGAAGGGCGCCATGGCGACCGGACTCACGCCGTTGGGGCGAACCTTAAAGCCCGTCATCACGAACCTCAGCCAGCGTCCGAGCACCCAGTTGATGACGAGATTCGCGTGCAAATCGGCGTTGAAGTCCGCCGGGAGCTCGCGCGCCATCACGGCGTCGCGGTAGGTCTGCCTCAGCCCCATTTCAAGCTTGTCGACGAGGTGCGTCATGCGCTCGGTGAGCTTCGGGTCCTCCTTCATGAGAACCTGTCCGGTCATGACGCGCGCAAGTCCCCGGTTCGCATCCGCGAAGTCAAGGAGCACCGTCACCATCACCTGGATGCGGCCCGTAGCCTTAAGCGACTGGTCTTCGCGAATGCGCCCGAAGAGTTCAAGGAGACTCGTCTCGCAGAACTCGATGAGTGCATCAAACATGGCGCCCTTCGAGGGGAAGCTGCGGTAGAGCGCGGCTTCGGAGAGGTCAAGCTTCTTGGCAATCTGAGCCGTGGTGATGCGGTCGCAGTGCGGGTCCTCAAGAAGCTGAGCGAGCGTCTGCAGAATATCGGCGCGGCGGTTCTTCTTCGCGCGTCCGGATCTCGGCACGCGCACCGTCGGACGGTCGGCATTGCCGGGGGGCGGATTGGAAGCAGCATCAAAGATCGTGGTCATTGTTTGTAAGCAGTAACTATCAGAGGAACTGAACTCTAATCCAAGAAGCCGTTATCGGCAAACTTTCGGATGCCGGAAAGCAAAGAGAAAATCTTTTTTAGAATCTCTTTTTCCCGTTCGCGAACCCATTTCCTGCCGCTCAGCGACCTCTTCGATGTCAGAACAACAGAACAGCCGCATTTTTCTCCTCATTTTCCTCGCTGCGCTTGCGGCCTTCGGTCCCTTCGTCACCGATTTCTATCTGCCGACCTTCCCCGAGCAGACGCGGGACTTCGGCGCCTCGCCCTCTGCCGTGCAGCTCGGCCTCTCGACAACCATGTGGGGGCTCGCCGTCGGGCAGCTTCTCGTGGGACCGCTTTCCGACCAGTCCGGGAGAAAGAAGCCGCTTGCCGGGTGCCTCCTCATTTTTGTCGTCTCCACGGCCTTTGCTGCTGTTGCGCCCTCGATTGAACTCTTTCTCGTCATGCGCTTTCTCGAAGGGCTCGGCGCTTCGGGCGCCATCGTCATGTCGCGCTCCATTGCCGCGGACCGCTACACGGGACGCGAGCTCGGAAGCTTCATGGGCGTCATGGGCTCGATCCAGGGCATTGCACCCGTGACGGCGCCGCTCCTCGGCGCACTCATCGCAGACTTCGCGGGCTGGCGCGGCATTTTCTGGCTCATGTTCGCGGCGGGCATCGTGCTCCTTGCGCTCACGGTCTTTGCGCTCAGGGAAACGCTCCCGCGCGCGCAGAGCCTCAGAACGAAAGCGCGCACGCCGGAAACCGTCCGCAAAAGCGCCTCAATTCTCTTTTCCGATCCGATCTTCATCGCGATCGTCCTGCAGCAGTTCCTGGCATCCTGCGTGCTTTTCGGCCACATCTCATCCTCACCCTTCATCTTCCGGGGACATTTCGGGCTCTCTTCCGAGCTCTACGGCCTCGCCTTCGGCGGCATGGCGCTTGCCATTACGCTGGGCGCCGCAGTCTCGGGCCGCCTCGCGAGCCCCCTGAAGGCGATTCATCTGGGCGCTGCCGGGATGCTTGCCTCAAGTCTCCTTCTCGCGCTCGTCTTTTCGCTCGAGGCTTCCATTTTCCCGACGCTTGTCTGCTACGTCCTCGTCCTTGCTTCGCTCGGCCTCACGCTTCCTGCGGCCATGACCGCAGCGCTCACGCTCCATCGCGCCCGGGCCGGGTTTGCCGCTGCAATTCTCGGATCCGTCACCTTCATCGGCGGCGGCATCATTGCGCCCTTCACCGCCATGGCGGATGCCCGGCTCTGCGTTTCCGTCATCTTTCTCGCGGCGGACGTTCTCCTTGTTCTCGTGTCTCTCTGGCTCAGCCGCCGCGTGAAGCTTGAGGATGCGCAAGGGACCGCCATCCCGCTCAAGGATTAGCTTCGCACTGCCTTTTCCGAGGCCTCGCGAAGCATAAAATTTAAAGATTCTTCCTTGTTTATTAAAGCGCCCGCTCATGCTTGAAGCATTTCTCAAATCCATCAACTGCGTCATCATCATGGGACTCCTCGCAGGAGCGGGGTACTGGACGGCCTCCAAGGGCTGGTACGACCAGACGGCGACGCAGCTGATTGCACGCCTCGTCACGTTTCTGTCGCTGCCCTGCTACCTTTTTGCAAGCGTCTCCGAGCGGCTCACGCACAACGAGCTGATTGCGCTCGCCGGCCCCATGGTGATTCCCTTCATCTCGATGTGGCTCGTCTTCTTTACGAGCCGCATCATCATCCGGCTCGGGCATGTGACGGCGACGCACTCCGGGATCTTTTCCTCGGCCTATACCGCCTCGAACAACATGTTCATCGGGCTCCCGGTATCGATCGCGCTCTTCGGCGAGGAAGCCGTCATTCCGACGCTTCTCTACTTCTTCGCCAACACGACGTTCTTCTGGACCATGGGGAACTATCTCGAAGCCATGGACGGCGTGAAGAGCGAACACCGGGAAGCGCCGAAGGTGCTGTCGCTCACGACCGTGAAGCGCGTCTTTTCGCCGCCTCTCTGCGGGTTCCTGCTCGCCATCATTCTGCTCCTCCTCGACCTCAAGTTCCCCGAGCCCGTGATGGCGGCGGCGAAGTACATGGGCGGAATCACGACGCCGCTCGCGCTTATCTTCATCGGCCTCATGATCCATACGATCGGGATCCGCAACATCAAATTCTCAAAGGATCTGATGCTCGTCCTCTTCGGGCGCTTCCTCGTGAGCCCTCTGGTATGCCTCGGCCTCACGATGGTTCTGCCCGTGCCGGAGCTTTTCGCCAAGGTGTACGTGATTCAGGCGGCGCTCCCCTGCATCACGCAGATCGCCGTACTTGCGCGCTACCACCACGCGGACGTGGAATTCGCGACGACGTCGGTTGCCTCAACGACGCTTCTCGCCTCGATTGCGCTTCCCATCTGGATGATCATCCTTACGGCGATTCATTAATGCCGCGCTCTTCGTCGAGCCGCTTCTGAAGCTTCCTCCAGGCGTCGAAGCGCTTCGAAACCCGGGCGAAGCGCTCGTCGAGCGCCTGCTTGTGCGCCCGGAGCTCGGCAACATCCTCCGGGTCGGCGTCGATCTCTTCGAGAAACTCCGCTTCGCGCGCCGCATCGTCGCGCGCCCGGACAAGACTTTCGAGCGTCTTCTCAAATTCGCTTTCGGTGAGCGACTCGAGCGGGGCATCGAGCACCCGCAGCGCGGGCTCTGCGTCCTTCCCGCCGCTCTTTTCGGGCTCCCGATTCTCTGCGGGAGAGAGAAAGGGCAGCTCCGTCTCCGGGCCGCTCCCGGGCGCAGGCCGGCGAAAGCGCTCGAGTGCTTCGGCTATTTCATCGGGCATGCCCTCCGGCAGGACGCCCGGGTTTGGCGCCTGCGCCTCCGGCTCCCGACGCGCTTTCTCCTCAAACGGCTTCAGGTCGAGCGAAAAGGAGAAGTCGGCGCTCCCGAGACAGAGCGGGCCGTTCGCGGCGGAAAGCCGGAGCTCGGCACCGGTCGCGCGGTCGCGCAGGATGACATGACCTTCAGGAAGAATGACGTCGTAGGCGGGCATAGCAAAAAGCAGTAAGACGGACTTAATTGGGAAAGACTAACATTCTCCGAAACAACCCAATTTCCCGCCAGCTCTTTTCAAGTCAGGTGAATTCAGAATGTTTACCTTCATTACGATTGTTCTCGCCCTGATCTGGGCGGTTGCGTCCTTCATTCTTCTCTTCAAGGTCTGGGACAACATCGGACCCGCCGTTCTCTCCATGTCTGGCGGCAGCCATGCCGTTCAGCTCCTTGCCATGGCGATCGTCTTTCTCGCCATCTGGGGCATCCCGGGCTGGATCTACATGAAGATTTTCGGGTAATTCTTCACATTGCCCGAAGAAGGCCGTCCGGCGGAAATTGAAATTCCGCGGGCGGCTTTTCTTTTTCCTGCCGTCTTCAGGCCTTGGCCGGCGTCTCTGATCCGAAGAGCCTGCCCGCGAGCGCCGCTCTCATCGCCTCCTCGTCCGCATTGAATGCGTAGTCGCCGGGCTCCAGGTACTCTACTTTTCTCGGAAGCGCTCCGGCAAGGATGCCGACAGCGGGCTCGAGCGTCCACTCGCCCCAGTCGCCGATCACGATGAGGTCCCGCCTCGCGCGCGTGACGGCCACATTGAGAAGGTTGGCCGGCATGGAGGCCCAGCGGCGCTGCCGCCTTCCCTTCGATCCCGGAATCGAGCCGAGAACCAGAATCACGACGTCCGCTTCCTGACCCTGGAAGGTATGCACCGTGCCCGCACGGGCATTGAAATCCCTGAGGCCGAGCTCGCGGATGATCCGGCCCGCGCCTTCGGCAACCGCTCTGAAGGGCGACAGAACAAATACGCTCAGTCCGCGATTGAGGCGGTCGGCATGAAATTCCATGAGGAGCTTTCTGAGCCACGCCATCTCCTCACGGATCATCTTGGGGTCTCCCCCGGCGCCCTGCGTCCTTCTGCCCTTTTTCGACACCCTGACGGGCGGCACGTAGGACTTTCCGACGATGTCGTACCAGCAGCTCTGCGCGGGCCGTCCGTCATCAACGCGGGGCGTCATCTGCACCATCTGCCCGGCGTAGGAAAGGGCATTGGCGATCTCGAACATGGGCGAGAGGCAGCGCCGGTGCGTGCGAAGCGGAAGCCCCGTCCAGACGTCCTCATGGGAGACGCTGTCGCGGATGCTCGTTCCCGCCTCCATGGAGGCATCCGCGAGAGACTGGAGCGAACTCTTCATGGGCGACCAGACTTCATCGACGAGCGGGTGCCGGCCCCGCAGAAATTCGGCGAGCGGTTCCGGCATGGTGACGACCGGCATCAGCTGCCTCAGGTCGCCCAGGACCACTGCCCGGCGGGCGCGGTTGAGAATGCCGACGGCGGCCTGGGGCGACGCCTGACTCGCTTCGTCGATGAAGACCCAGGGGAGTTCCGAAGAACCGACCTGCGCGAAAAGCCGGCCGGCACTCGCGAGCGTCGTTGAAATGACGGGAATGAGGAAGGAGAGGAACTCAAAAACCTGGCGCGCCGAGCCCGACTCAAAATGCGGCATGCCGGCGAGCAGATAGCCTGCCGCCGCCCGCAGTCCCTTCTTTGCGGCATCGGCCTGCGCCACCAGGGTCGCCGCATGGAGCTCCATCGCCGCCTCAAAGAGTTCCGAGCGCAGGCGCTCGAATTCCTCGTCCACCCAGAGGGTGAGCTTATGCTGCGAGGGATCTTCGGCAAGGGGCGTCGAAAAGACCTGCGGCACCACGCGGTGCGTGCGGCATCTTTCTGCCATCCGCTCCCGGCGGACCCGGACCTTTTCATCGAGCTCGCGAAAGCGCTTCCGGGCGCTCAGCCAGTCTTCCTCCGGGAGGCGCCGCATGAGATCGAGCTGATCGAGCACGTCGTCGATCTGCTGCTGAATCGTGGAGCCGAAGGGATTGGTCATGCCGATCCCCATGACGGCCTGCACGAACCGGCCGCAGTTGCGGCGGCTCCCGAGCGTCGCCGAGGAGAGTCCCCAGACTTCCTCAGGCGACTTCACGCGTTTGAGGAGCGTCTCGCGGAGCATCTGCCGGCGCTTTGCCGCAGGAAGCTTCTGCCACTCCTCGCGGGAAAGATCTGAGGGTCCGGCATTTCCGTCCTCAAAAGAGAGGTTCGGGTCGTCGTCTTCTGATGCGCCTCCATGACCTTGAGTCGCCGAACGCCCCTTTTTTCCGGTGCGCGCGAGGGGCTTCATTTCGACGGCGAGCGCCATCATCCCGAGCGCGCAGTCGCGCCAGTAGGAAAAGGCGGGCCTTGTGCCGCCCGTCGAGGGGTCGGGTTTGGGATCCCTCAGGCCGTAGCTCCGGGGGAGCGAATCCGTAATGTTGCGGATCGCCGCATTGTTGTTGGAGGCCACTACCATGAGCGAATCCTCCGCAATGCCGGCCTTGACGGGCGTGAGCGAATCGATGCGGTTGGCGGAAAGCTCCCAGACGACGGGATGCTCCCAGTCGAAAACATCTCTTGACGAATTCTTTTCTGCAATCCGTCTCGCACGCCGCGTCACGATCTCGGCAATGATGTCTCTCAGGAGCCAGCTTTTGCCCGTGCCCGGAGGGCCGTTCACGGAAACGAGGGGACCGAAGCCTTCGCCCGCCCGGAGAATGCCCGAGACGGCCGCCTGCTGAGCGAGGTAGAGGTGGTGCGAGGGGTCTGCGGGCCAGCGTCCTGAAGGGAGGCCCTCGGGCTTCAGGAGGTCGGAGAGGGCCGCCGGGGACTTGAGAAGATCCGTGCGTCTGACGTCCTTGCCGCTTCCGAGCGCGAGAAGCCTCGCAAGCGGTCCGCTCACGGGCTGAAGGAAATCGAGGTCTTCCGGAGAAAGCTGACCGGCGGCATTCGCCGGCACTTCTGACTGGAGCTTCTCTTCGGAAGCGTCTTCCGCTTCGGACGCCTTCCCTGAATCAAGCCCCCGGAGCCTTTCCATATCGGGAGCAAGAATGGGGCTCGCGCCTGCATGCATGAGCGCAACGCGCGCCGCCCGTATGTCCGCAAGGTAGAAGCTTCTTAAGGGCCCGGGTTCGGGAGGTCTCCTCCGCAGCGGCCGCGAAAGCGTCGTCCTGACGACGCAGGAAAGTCCCTCGGGGAGCCCTGCGCCGCGCGCGAGCTGGTCGGAGAGTTCGCAGATGAAGCCTTCGGCCACGGGCTCCGCGTCTTCCATGGGATCCGTAAGACAGATCATCACGGGGTCGCCGTCGATCTGCTCGGCCCTGACTGCAAGGCCCGACCCGCAGTCCGCAGACTGGCCGCAGACGCGGGCGACCTCGGCCTCCATCCAGCGCGCCATGCGCTCGCACCTGAGAAGCGCCCCCTCAACGAGCCTGAGGTCCTCCGCCTCCCTGAGACGCGCCTTTTCGGCGCGAAGATACCTGAGCGCGCCGCAAAAGCCTGCCGCCTCAAAGCTTTCGTCAATGTACTTTCCCCAGGGATTGAGCTGAAAGCGCGCGAGATAGGTTTGCCCTCTCAGATCCGACCCGGCAATGGAGGATGAGCTCATTTCACCCCAGATCGAATCCATGCTTCCCGCAAAGGCCGGGTGATCCGCGGAACTTTCCCCGCTTTCCTTTCCCTCTATTGCGCTGAATTCCCTCAGAAGCTGCCGATAAACCGCGCGCTTTTCAACGACGCCGAGGTAGACGGTAAAGAAGGGAAGATCCGCCTCAAGCAGGGTGCGCGGAGCCCTGGCCGGATATTCGTAAGCCTCATGGAGCCGCATCGACTGCCAGCGCTCGACAGCCTCAGCCTCGTTCCCGGAAAAGCGCCCCGGGCGCCATTCGCTCCAGAACGTGCCTTCCGCTTCCTTTCTGCGGAAATCCTCCGGCGTGAGAAGCTCTATTTCCTCCCAGAACCGCAGAATCTCCAGCTGAGCAGCCCGGCTTTCCACGAAGCGCTACTCCTTTTGCCCGCCGAGGCGCTTCTGCGCTGCGCGCACGCGTTCCTCGCGCGCGAGGCGTTCGGCCTGCGGGAGCTCAGCGTAATTGGGCACCGCCCGGTCGTCCCAGAGGGAGTGATCCGGATGCCAGCGAAGCTTCACGCGATCAGGGAATTTTGCCGGGTCATCCTGCATCCGCACGTCCATGCCGAGACCGGCCGCAAAGAGCAGTTCGCCGTTGAGCCAGAGGCGGGGCAGGTCGACGCGGGCATAGGCAGGAATCCCCGCCTGGCTGTAGAGGTCCTTCAGGGGCTTCGCAGGCCGCAGCATCCAGAGGCGAAGCTTCGTCTGGCCGCTGCTCGATCGCGCTTCGAGCCGCGCCGTGCGGTCCATGAGCCTCGAGCGCGCAATCCCGGGCTCGCCGGGCTGGCAGGGAATCACTTCAATGACGCCGCCCCAGTCGGGGAGCGCAATATCGCCCGCCTGCGTTCTCACCACCGGGCTCGCCTCCGCGGCAAGCCGCTTCGTGACGACATTGCGGATGACGAGATCCGGCCCCCAACGGCGGATTTCCTTCCCCTGAAGCCGGATGGCAAAGGAGGCGTCGGAATGGGTTTCCCGCACCTGCCGCAGCATGTCCTCGAGCCTTGCCTTCGAGATGGGCCTCAGGCCTTCCGCCGAAAGCCATGCGCGCAGGCACCAGGCCTGGCGGGCCGGGATGAGTTCGAGAAGGCGGAAGATCGAGAGGCCCTTCGGGCGCTCTTCCGACCGGCAGCGTTCCAGGTCGGAGCGGGCAACGCTCTTCAGCACCTCAAGGGCTTCGGCGACAAGCGACACCGATCGCGCCGCCGTGCTTCTGAATCCGGGGCGGATTTTCTCGAGGAGCGGAATGACCTCGTGCCGCACGCGGTTTCTCGCGAACCGGGGGTTTTCGTTATCCGGATCATCGACGTAGCTGATCCGGCGATTGCGCACGTAGCGCTCGATTTCCTTTCTCGGCAGCGCCGCCCAGGGTCTCAGAAGGAAGACGAGACGTCCTTCCTGAACAGCGGGCGCGTCCTCGACCGACGGGGCCGTGAGCTCGCGCACCTCCGGGAAGGCGGCGAGGCCGTCAAGACCCGCTCCGCGCATCCACTGAAGGAGAAAAGTTTCAATCCGGTCGTCCTCGTGGTGCGCTGTGACGACGACGTCAAAGCCTTCCTTCAGGGCATAACGGGCGAGGGCCTTGTAGCGCGCCTCGCGCGCTGCGGCCTCAACGCCCTCGCCTTTTTCGGAAACCCGCACATGAATGCATTCGAACTCCACCGAGCGCTTTTCGCATTCCGAGCGGCAGAGGTCCGCCCACTTGTCGGCATCGGCTTCAAGTCCGTGATGGACGTAGACCGCCCGCATGCCCGCAATCAGCGCCTGGCGCTTTTCATGAAGGAGCCTGGCGGCGACGTCAAGGAGCGCCATCGAGTCGCGTCCGCCCGAAATGGCGATGATGACGCGGACCGGATTGAGGGGCACGAGCGCAAACTCGGGGCTCGAGCGCCCGAGAAGGTGATCGGCCGCTTCCTGGAGCGAATTCCTGAGGAGTTCAGCAAGCTTCTGGCGGAGCAGCGTTCCGCTCGAAACGCTCTTTTTTTCGGCAGACGTCTTCCGTCTTGCCTTCTTTTCTCTCGCCTGCGCTTCCGCCTTTTCAATGAGCGCGAGGTCGGGAAGCTTCGCCGGGCCCGTGCGCGGCGCATTCGGGTCCTTTTCTTCGTCGATCGGCAGAACGGGGAACGCCTCCTCGAATTCAACCGCCTGAACCTTTCCTTCCGGCGTCAGCTGACTTGCCTGAGCCTCAGCATGCGCCTTTTCGCGCACGAGCGCCTCGGCATTGATGCCGCTGCGGCGCCTGCGGGGCTTCACGGCAGCAGATTTCCGCGCGGGCTTCGTTTTGGTCGCAGAAGCACTCTTCTTCGGGGCGGCGGAAGCCTTTTTCTCAGTCATAACGCAAAAACCTGGGGAATGAAGGTATTTTTTCAAGCAGCGGAACTCTAATTCTAGCGGTCCCGATGATGCGCCGAACTGCTTCTCAGACGATCTCCCGCGCGGCAGGAGAAGCCGCCTTTTGTTAGAATCACGCCCCGTTCATGAAAGGGGCTCTCCTGCCGCTCCCATACGGCTTCAGGTCTTCCTTTCGCACCCGTTTTCAATCTATCGAGCTCAAACAAATGCCCACGCCCACGTCGTCGCTTCAGGCTTTCGTTGCCACCGCCACCAAGGCCGCGCGCATGGCCGCGCGCGAAATCAACCGCGCCGCCGAAGACCGCGATCTTCTGGAAATCTCCGATAAAGCCGCAAACGACTTCGTCACCTCGGCGGACAAGGCGGCCGAGTCCGTCATCATCCGCGAGCTCATGTCGGCCTATCCGCACCATGCCGTGCTCTCTGAGGAAGCCGGCCGCACCGGCGACTCGAAGAGCGACTACCTCTGGATCATCGACCCGATCGACGGCACGACGAACTTCATTCACGGACTGCCGCAGTACTGCGTTTCGATCGCGCTCACCTTCCGCGGCGAACCGATCGTCGCCGTCATCTACGACGTCGCGAAGAACGAGCTCTTCACGGCCGCCAAGGGCCAGGGCGCGAAGCTCGACGACCGCCGCATCCGCGTCTCCGAAACGGATGAAATGAGGCGCTCCCTCATCGGCACGGGCTTCCCCTTCCGCCGCGGCTGCGACTTCGACGGCTACCTCGCGGGCTTTCGCCGCGTGGCCGAACGCTCGGCCGGCATCCGCCGCCCCGGCTCTGCCGCGCTCGACCTCGCCTGGGTTGCCTGCGGCCGCTACGACGGCTTCTGGGAACTGAAGCTCAACCCGTGGGACATCTGCGCGGGCGGCCTGCTCGTTCTTGAAGCGGGCGGCCTCATCACCGACCTTGAGGGGGGCGAAAACTGGCTCGAATCCGGCAACGTCTGCGCGGGCAACCCCAAGATCTTCGCGCAGCTTCTCCCGCTCGTCGGCACCATCAAGGCCGAACCCGCGGAAAATGCCGAAAAGCCCGAAGCGAAGGCTCCCCGCCGCACGCTCTCGACCAAAAAGAGCGAATAATTACCTGTGAATCGCCGGGGGCCTGCCCCGGCAGCGACCGTCCGACTCTGATCACCCCCCGAACGCTTCCTGAAGTCCGCGGGGATCCTGAGACCGGACGGTTTTTTGTGAGCGAAACAATCCCCCATGGCAGAAGAAGCTTCCGTTCAGCCCGACTTCAGCAACCCTGAACTCTTCACACCCTCAATGCGGCAGTTTGTTGAGGTGAAGAACCGCTATCCGAAAACGCTCGTGCTCTTTCGGATGGGAGACTTCTACGAAACCTTCTTCGACGATGCCGTCCGCGCCAACCGCCTGATCGGCATCACGCTCACGAAGCGCGGCAAGCTCACCGACGGAACGCCCATTCCGATGGCGGGGATTCCCTTCGTTTCGCTCGACACCTATATTGCAAAGCTCGTGAGGCTCGGCGAAAGCGTCGTCATCGTTGAACAGATGGGGACGCCGGGCAAAGGCATGATCGAGCGCAAGGTGTCGCGCATCGTGACGCCCGGCACCCTCACGGAAACGTCGCTCCTGCCGGAAAAGTCCGATTCGACGCTTCTCGCGATCGACTGGCCGAAGAAGAAGGCGGAACCCTTCGGCTTCGTCTGGCTCACGCTCTCAAACGGCGACTTCCGGGCTGAAGAAGTCTCTGCCGACGCCTTTGCAAGCGCCATTTCGCGCATCCACCCCTCGGAAGTGCTCGTTGCTGAATCCCGCCGTCAGGCGCTTCGCGAGGCGCACCCCGAACTCGTCGTTTCCTCGCTTCCCAACTGGCACTTCGACGGCAGGCGCGGGGCGGAAATGCTCTGCAGCACCTTCGGGCTCGCGAACCTCGATGCCTGGGGCGTGTCGGGCAAAAACACCATCCTTGCCGCGGCCAATGCGCTCCTCGACTACACGGCGGAAACGCAGGTCGACCTCATGCCCTTCATCGAGCCCCTGAAGCTCGTGAAGGAAAGCGAATTCGTCGTGCTCGATCCGTCGACCCGGCGCAACCTTGAAATCGATCAGAGCCTCTCGCCCTTGGGCGACGGGCCGACCCTTTTTTCGGTGCTCGACCACTGCGCCACCGCGATGGGAAGCCGTGAGCTGCGCCGCTGGCTCAATCAGCCCGTACGCGACAAAAAGCTCGCCGAGATTCGTCAGGAAGCGATCGGAAGCATTCTCTCAACGGAAAGGCTCCTCGAAAACCTCCGCACGGGCTTGAATACGCTCCCCGACGTCGAGCGCATTTCGAGCCGCATTGCGCTCGGCACCGTCCGTCCGCGCGAGCTCGCGTCGCTGAGAGACGCCCTGCCCCGCATCGACTCGCTTGAAAAGTGGCTTTCCGCTCAGCCGCTCGAATTCTTTGCGGCCTTAGGCGAAAGCCTCAGGCTTCCCGCCATGATCGGGGAGCTTCTCAACAAAGCGCTCCTTCCCGAACCCGCGGTGCTCCTGCGCGACGGCGACGTGATCGCCTCGAGCTACAGCACGGAGCTCGCTGAACTGAGGCACTTCAGAGACGACACGAGCCGCATTCTTCTCGAAATGGAGGAGCGCGAGCGGGCCGCTACGAAGCTTCAGACCCTTCGCGTTCAGTACAACAAGGTGTCGGGCTTTTACATCGAAGTCTCAAAGACCGCCGCGGACCGCGTGCCTGCCCGCTACCAGAGAAAGCAGACCCTCAAGAACAGCGAACGCTTCATCACGCCCGAACTCAAGGAGCTCGAGGACCGCATTCTCTCCGCGCGCGAGCGCGCGCAGACGCTTGAAAAGGCGCTCTACGACGATCTCGTCGCGAAGCTCGGGGAACGGGCGGCGGAGCTCCTTGCCGCGGCCAAAGCCATTGCCGAGCTCGATGCCGTGACGGGACTTGCCGAACACGCCGAGTCGCACCGCTGGGTGCGCCCGGTTCTCACCGATCATCCCGGAATCCGCATTGAAAAGGGACGGCACCCGGTCGTCGAAACGACGCTCGAAAGCTTCGTTCCCAACAGCTGCCGCCTTGAGGACGGCCGCCGCATGCTCATCATTACCGGCCCCAACATGGGCGGCAAGTCGACCTACATGCGAAGCGTGGCGCTCATCGTCCTTCTCGCCTGGGCGGGAAGCTTCGTGCCGGCCGAAACGGCGGAGATCGGTCCCGTCGACCGCATTCACACCCGCATCGGCGCTTCTGACGACCTCGCCCGCGGCCGCTCCACCTTCATGGTGGAGATGACGGAAGCCGCCGCGATTCTCTCGCAGGCTACCGACAAAAGCCTTGTGCTCATGGACGAAATCGGCCGCGGCACCTCAACCTTCGACGGATTGTCGCTTGCCGCCGCGATCGCTCAGGAGCTCGTGCAGAAAACGAGAAGCTTCACGCTTTTCGCCACGCACTACTTCGAGCTCACGACGCTCGCTCAGGAACTGCGCGAAGTGGCGAACGTCCACGTTTCCGCCTCGCAGACGCGCTCGGGCATCGTCTTCATGCATGAAATCTCCGAAGGCGCGGCATCCAAAAGCTACGGCATTGCCGTTGCCCAGCTCGCCGGCATCCCCGCGCATGTCGTGCGCCGCGCCAAGGGTTTTCTCGCAAAGCTCGAGGAGCGCGCCAATACGGTCGATTCGCCCCTGCCGAACCTCTTCGGCGAAAGCCTCCTCATGCCGCCGGAACCGGAACCCGAGGCCGGGGACGAACCTTGCGCAGCACCGGTCGACCCGGCAATCCTCGCCCTCATCGCACGGATCGGAACCGCCGACATCGACAGTCTTTCGCCCCGCGATGCTCTGAAGCTCCTCTACGAGCTTCAGAACGAAGCCCGCGCGCTCGAAACGCCCGCTGCGGCGACGCTCTGAAAACGGCGCTCTCCCGGCTTTTCGAGCGCGAGGAATTGACGCCAAAAAGCCCTGAGGCCGCGTAGAATGCATTAATTGACTCTTGTCGACAAATCTACGCGCGCCTCCCGGCCCGCTCCCCTCAATATTTCCCTGAAGGTCACTGCTTTGGAACAGAACTATTTGTCCGCCGCCCCCGTTGACGAGGACACGCTTTTCCGCGCCATCCATAAGCACATTCTGCGCCAGGCGAAAGCGGGCGGACGCATTGATACCGAGGCGGAAATCGCCGAACGCTTCAACGTCACGCGCTACAAGGTGAGAAAGGCCCTGGCGGTGCTCTCCCAGATGGGCATTGTCGATCGGGCGCCGAAGCGCGGCATGACGGTGAACGCCATGGGGCCGAAGCACCTCTCCTCGCAGATTCAGGTGCAGATGGACATTGCGAATTTCGACATCCGCGAATTCATCGAGGCTCGCCTTCTGATTGAGGTCAACATCATCCCGCTCTGCGTGCGCCGCATGACGCCGGCCCTTCTCGGACGGCTCGACGACGCCATCTGCCGCATTGAATTGAATGCCGGCAATACGCATGAAGCGGACCGCTGGGACCGTGAATTCCACCTCATTCTGCTTGAATCCTGCGGCAACCGCGTGCTCCAGGTCTTCTCGGCCGCGCTCATCACGTACTTTGAAAAGACGACGCCGCGGCTCCCGCAGAATGATCCGGCCTTCTTCATGAACATCGCCCGTCAGGAGCGCGAGCTGCTTCGCGCCATTCAGCATGGCGATGAAGAGGAAGCCCGGGCGCTTCTCTCGAAGCACCTGCGCGAGCAGGTGGATCTTCTTTCGGCCTGATTCCCTTCCCGACTCCGATGCGGGGCGGCTTTTCCTCAGCGGCGCTTCTCCTCGAGTGGGCGTTCCTGCGCGATGGCTCCTGCGGCCGGTTCGGCATCTCTGAATCCGCTTCCGGCATTCGGGAACCCGACTACAGCCGGCTTCCCGCAGGATTCCAGGCTGAAAATGAAGGCTATCAGCTCCTCGCCGACCGCATCCGGCGGGCTCAGGCGCGCGAATGCCTGCGCACGCTCCTCATCCATTCAGGGACCTTCTCGCCGGAAGGCTGGAACCGCTGGCAGTCGGGAACTTACGGGAAGCCTTCGATTCCCGGTGCGGGCGACTTTTCGCTCACGCATGCCGCCGGTTTTACCGCAGCGCTCCTCGCTCCTGCTCACGCGCAGAAATCTTTCCCCATCCTTGCGGGACTTGATGCCGAATCCCTTGCGCCCGCATCAAGCGGGAGCGAAAGGGATGAGGCCGAGCGCGAGCTTCATGATCTCATGAGCGTCATGACGGCGGACGAACGTGCCTTCATCGAAAGCGCCGCAGACCTTCATGCCGCGCGCTCGCGCGCCTATGCGCTCTGGACGCGAAAGGAAGCCGTGCTCAAGGCGGGCGGCTGGGGGCTGCGCGATGAAATCGCTGATCTGGATGTGCTCGCTTCGCCGCTTTTCTTTCTCGGGCGCTGCTGGCACTGGCAGACGCTCTTGCTGAAGACCGGCAATGAAAGCGTCTGCGAAGCCCTCGAAAGCGCGCGCGAGGCGCTCTCCGGTCCCGGGCCGGAAGTGCGCGCAGTCTGGATCACGGCCGCATCGGACCGCCCCTTCACGCTCCTCAAAGCCTCTGCGGCTCATTCGTAATTGAGCGCTTCGGTGTAGTAGCTCGGATACGGAATCGAGATCGCGCGCTGCACGAGCGAGCGGCGCAGGATATGGAGTTCGTTGAAGAGCGCGTTGACGGTATAGGCCCCGAGATACTCCTTCAGCACCTTCATTTCCGTGAACTCGATCCCGTAGTTGCCGAGATTCATGAGATAGAGGCCGTGGAAGCGATCCCTCACGGCGGCCTCAATGAAGCTGAAGGCCGCACGGTCGTAGTGCTTCAGAAGCGACGTGATGATGTGTCCCGGAAAAAGAGAATCCTGGTCGGAATCGATGCCGATCGCATACTTGTCGGCCAGATCCGCGGCTTCAAGCGCCCCCAGACCCGCTTCGCCCGCATGCGCGAATGTAATGGCGCAGCCGCTCGCATAGAAGTCGAGCGCCACCTCGCGCGCCGCTTCCCTGTCCGTATAGGAATCGATGCTGTCGCGGTGAATGACGAGATCATCCCGGATGAAGTGCGCGCCGAGGCGAAAGCCGAGGAACGTTTCGTCGGACTCTGCATCATCGCCGCCGCTGATCCAGCCCACGGAGGATCCCTCGCGGGCGAAGACGTCGCGCTTGAGCGCCAGGGCCGCGAGCGCACCGCAGATGAAGCCGCCTTCAATCGGCGAAAACATCACCGACATGATGTTGGGATAGATGTTCACGAGCGGCACGCCCATGATGCCGAACTTCACGTCGGGGTACCGCCTCGCATGAAAGACGAGCGGTACCGTGAATTCGCTCCCGAGACAGATGATCATATCGGGATGACACTCCTCGAGCACGCGCCCCATGTCCTCGTAAATCAGATCGCGCGAGCGCATCTCGCAGCAGGCGTAGGAAATGCGGTACTGCTTTCGCGCGCGCTCGAGCCCCTCGATAAGAAGCTTCATGAGGGGCGCCTCCTCCGACCATCCCGGAGACATCAGGTAGCGCACAACAAGAGGCCTGACGCGCTCCTCAATCGGCGTCACCCGCTTCGTATTCCAGATCATGGCGCTTGCAGGCCTCGAGGCTGCGGCAAGACCGAGACCAGCGGCGGTAAATAATCGTCGTCTCTGCATGGCATCCTTCCTCAGACCGAGTCCGGCACGTCGACCGCTACGGAACCCATCGGAAGCTCCGAATTCGAGGCGTTCCCGTGATAGAAATAAGCGCTGTTTTCCGTGGGTTCATGGAGTATTCCGATCGTGAGCGGCGTGCGTCCCGCCCAATAGAGGTCGGTCGCGCTTTGAATGGCGCTGCGGATGCGCTCCGGACGGAAGGAATCCGCACGCCCGAGGCTGTCGGCAAGAAGCTTCACGGCCATATACGAGTGACTCGCGTCGAGGAGCGCATAGCTCTGCTGATCGCTCGTGATGGGAACGCCGTAGCGCCCTGCTGCCGCCCTTGCTTTTTCGAGCCAGCCGGGAACCCCTTCATCCGCGCGGTTGAATGCGGAAAAGCTGAAGACGCGCCTCAGCATCTCCCGGTCATCCTTCCAGTAGGGCTCTTCGCGGTATTCATCCCAGACGATGAGATCGCACTTCATCTCCCGGTCGCAGAACTGCAGAATTCCGATCGACTGGCGATCCCCGCGGGCCGGAAAGAGGATCGTATCCGTGCCGTAGGCTTCCGCCATGGCGAAATAAGCCCAGAGCGACATGGTGCCCCGGGGGTAGACGATCTCACGGTACTCAAGGTCTCCGTCAGCGTCGAAGGAGTTTCTGAAGCCGTTCGAAACCGCCTGCTCCTCGACATTACCTTCCTCAATGAGGGCTGCTACCCGGCGGCCTCCCTTCTGAGCCGTCATCAGTCCGCACGCCGCCCCGAGCGATCCGGCATCGAGGTTCAGGCGGAAAATCCAGGGCCGGATGCTGCCGTCGGGCGCAAAGCAGAGTCCCGGGCGCTTCGCCTTCGTGGAGATGTACGGGATCCCGGCGCCGTCTGCGCGCGGGATGCAGTGCATCGCCTGCTCCGACGTTCCGGCGCCGATGATGGCGACGAAGCTTTCAGAAACCTTCTGGATGGAATCCATGGCGATTCTCGTCATCTCCATGTCGCTTTCGCAATCGAGCACGTTCACCACCATGCGGCGGCCGAGGACGCCCCCCGCGGCATTGATTTCCTCCGCCGCAAAAAGAGCCATGGCCGCATGCCTGCGGCCGGCGACGGCATCAAGCCCTGTTTCGTTCACGAGAAGCGCCACATTGAAAACGCGCTGACGCCTGAGAGCCTCCCGCTCTCCGGGCGACGTCAAAAAGCCCGATACGCTCCCGAGATGCTCGGTCGGCGCATCAGCCATAGCCATGCCGGACGCGGCAGCGGCTGCTGCAAAGGTTTCCAGTAATCGGCGCTTTGTCATGTAGAAATTATCAACTCTTCGAAAACGGGCCGGCGCGCGGGCTTCAATGCGCCCCGGCACGTATTTTTCGCCCATTGCCCGAACCGGATACTTTTCGCGCTCGTCGTATATCAGAAGCTCCGGCGGAATGCGCGCGGAAAAGTCGAGCACGTCCCTGTCGAGGAAGGGATAGCGCCCCGTAATGCCCTGAGACATGAGCACGCGGTCGCCGTGATCGGTGAGTTCGTGGTCTGCGACGCGCAGCTTTGCATCGAGATACGTGCGCTGATTGAGGCGGTGCCTGCCGCGAAGCATCGCGAGATTCACCGGGGGTCTTGCCGTCGCGCTGAAGCGCTTGAATCGCTCCTCACGGCCGGGCTCGACCAGAGCAGTTCCGAGGGCGGCTGCCGCTTCATGAGCCGGCTCTTTGACGAACGCTACGCCTCGAAATCCGAGGCCGTCCGCACCTGGCATCAGGCTGCGGCCCCGGGAGCGATGCTCGGCTATGCCGCAACGGCGCGCCAGGTAACGGACCAGATGCACGGTCAGGTCGAGGAGCGCATCCGCGCCAAGCTCAGCAACCCTGAATTCAGGGATCCGGCACTCACGCCGGCCGCAGGCTCGCTCTGGGCTTCGGTCTGGTACGGCCGGAAGGACGCCGACGGCTTCAACGCAACGGGCGGGTCCGCCGCCTACGACACGGATGCGCGGGGCGCAGTCTTCGGCGTCGACTTCACGCGCGACGCCTGGACCATCGGCGGCGCGCTCCATGCCGGCGCCTTCGATACCGACGGGACGGACGGCGTGAATCTCAAGGGCGAAGGCACCTTCATGGGAGCTTCCTTCTACGGCGCCTATGCGAAGAACGACTGGGCCCTCACGGCTGACCTCGGCGCCGCCCGCTACGACATGGATGTGTCGGGCGGCGTTCTCAGCGGCCTTGCTTTTGAAAGCGTCACCGCAGACATCGATGCCTACTCGCTCTCCGCGGGCTTCAAGGCAGAAAAGCGCATCGCTGAAGCCGGTCCCTTCGGCCTCTCGGCAGACGCGGGCGTGCGGTTCCTTCACTTCCATCAGAGCGACTATTCCGTTGCAGTTTCGGGCGACTCGAGCTTCAGGACTTCAACCGACGACGTAGCGCAGTGGACCTTCCCGATCGGCTTCACGGCCTCCGGCAAGGTGGTTTCCGGAGAATGGACGTTCACACCCAGCGCCGCGCTTCACTATGTGTACGCCGCTGGCGACCGTGCTGAGGAGAGCGAAAGCCGCTTCGCGTTCGGCGTTGCAGGAACGGCCGACTTCTCCGCAGCCTTCACGGACCGCCACAGCATGACGGCAGGCCTCGGACTAGAAGCCAGAACCGACCGCATGGCCTTTGCCTTTACGGCGGGCGCCGACAGCATTTCCTCGAACCAGAAGGCATGGACCGCCGGCATCCGCGCCCAGTTCCTTTTCTAAGGAGGCATGACCATGGACTTATTCGCTTCACGCCTGACAAAACGAACGCTCGCCCTGCTCGGTGCCTTTCTCTGCGCAGGCGCCGCTCAGGCAGCGGACGTTCATCTCTACGGCGTTCTCGATACGGGCTTTCTCTATACGCATGACCGGCTCGAGAACCAGGGCGGGCGCTTCCAGGATGAATACCAGGGCTCTGCCTCGGCCGGATCTCTCGTGATGGAATCGAGCATCAACTACGGCTCCCGCTTCGGCCTCAAGGGTTCCGAAGAGCTCTCCCCCGGAGTGCGCCTCGGGTTCGTCCTTGAGAGCGGCATCATGACGGATTCCGGTGAATTCAAAACCGCCAGCCGGATCTTCGACCGCGAGGCGCAGCTCTATATCGAGGGCAGCCTCGGGCGCATCGCGTTCGGGCGCATCGGCCCTGTCTCAGGGAGCATCGGCGCCTACCATCAGCTGACGCTCCGTGGCGACGCGCTCGACGGGGGCTACTACTGGCTCACGCGAAACGTCTACGACAACATGGTGACCTACGTGTCGCCCGATTTTGCGGGCGCAAAGGCCTACCTCCAGTACTCGTTCGAAACGAATTCGAGCGCCGGCCTTGAGGGCAATGCGGACGCCGAACGCTATGCGTCGGCCGCCATTACGATCGACCGCGGCCCGCTGCAGGCGGTCGTCATGGCCGACACAATCATGCGCTCGAGCACGGCCGACCCGCGTCTCGGAGACGCCTATTCCGTGGGCTTCGGCGCCAACTACAAAATGGGCGACGTCACGCCCTACCTCGGCTTTCAGCTCGGCCTCAATGAAACGGTCTGGAACTGGGTCGGGTCGTCGAGCTTTCTCTCTGCCAATTACCTCGCGAAGCACAACGTCAGCGGGGTCGTCGGGCAGTTTGACGGCTGGAGCACCACGGTCGGGGCGCTCTTTGAAAACATGCCCGGAACGCCCGGCGCCAACATTCAGGCCGCAGTCTTCTACGGCAAGGCCGACGGCGAAATCTTCAACGCCGGCAGGGTGACGGAAAAAGCCGCCTTCGAAGAGGATCTCGAAAAGTACGGCTTCATCGCGATGTACATCTTCCCGCTCAGCAAGAAGGCGCTCGTCTACGCGGGCGGCGCCTACACGGCGGAGAGGATGGAGCGAAGCGGCGCCGACATCGACCACGACACCTGGCAGACCGCTGCCGGCATGGCGATCGCCTTCTGACGAAAGCCTCGGCAAGAGAAGACATTGCTTCAGAGCCCGTACGGATCAGGCCCGTACGGGCTTTTTTTCATCCGATTTTCTATCCGCCTATACCAAGGTATAGCTGCACGCTTTCAGAGATCCTTCAGAATTACTTCCATCACGGATGCGGATTTGACCTCTCCGCAAGCGGATCCGGAAGACGCCGGGACGGCGGCTTCCATCAACCTTCAAAGGAAAACACAATGTCCGAACTGAATCTCGCCCGCCGCAGCCTCCTCAAGACCGGCGCTGCCATGGCCGCCACTCTGATGGCGAGCGCTGCCGCCAATGCCGGCATTCCTGCTGCTCAGGTGAAGAAGTATGACGCCGAATACGACGTCGTCATCATCGGCTCCGGCTTCGCCGGCATGGCCTGCGCCCTCAAGGCTGCCCGCGGCGGCAAGAAGGTTCTCATGCTTGAGAAGATGCCGGTCGTCGGCGGCAACTCCGCCATCTGCGGCGGCAACGTCGCCTGCCCGGTCAACCCCGTGCAGAAGGCCCAGGGCATCAAGGACAGCAAGGAGCTCTTCATTGAAGACTGCCTGAAGGACGGTCTCGGCCTCAACTACACGAACCTCCTCGGCGTCATCGCCGACCGCTGCAACGACACGATCAAGTTCGTTGAGGAAACGGGCGCCGAATTCGTTCCCAACAAGATGCTCTTCGAAGCCGGCCACTCGGTTCCGCGCTCCTATGAGATTAAGGCCGGTACGGGCTCTGGCTACATCCGCCCGATGTACGAAGCCATCAAGAAGGAAAAGAACGTCACGGTTCTTACCCGCGCCAAGTTCGACGACTTCGTGATGGACGGCGACGCTGTTGTCGGCATCACCTACCGCGAAGGCTATCGCTTCAACCAGAAGCTCCAGTCCGACGACCTCGAGAACAAGACCGGCAAGCAGAAGGTTGTCCGCGCGAAGCTCGGCGTCATGCTCGCCGCCGGCGGCTTCTCCCGCGACATCTGGTTCCGTCAGGTCCAGGATCCTCGCGTTGTTCCGACCACGGACTCCACGAACCAGCCTGGCGCCACGGCCGGCGTTCTCGTGAAGGCCCTCGGCATCGGCGCTGCTCCGGTTCAGCTCTGCTGGCTGCAGTTCCTCCCCTACACCAACCCGCGTGAAAAGGGCTTCGGCGTTTCCGTCAACTTCACGAACCACGCCTGCATGGACTACGGCATCGTCGTCGACCGCAAGACGGGCCTTCGCTTCATGGACGAACACGCCGGCCGCAAGATCAAGTCCGACGCCCTCTTCAAGGTCATCGGCGCTGATGAAAACTACCCGATCGCCATTGCCGACGATGCGATCGTCAAGTCGATCAACCCGAACTTCGTCAAGCTCCCGCTCGAAATGGGCACGGTGAAGAAGTTCAACACGCTCGACGAGCTCGCCGACTACTTCAAGATCAACAAGAAGCCGTTCCTTGAACAGGTTGCCCGCTACAACGAGTTCATCAAGAAGGGCGAGGATCCGGAATTCCACCGCAACCTCAAGTTCAGCAACGGTCTTGATGTTTCGAAGGCTCCGTTCTACGGCATTGAAGTCGCTCCGAAGATCCACCACACGATGGGCGGCGTCATGATCAACGAAAAGGCTCAGGTCATTTCCGCGACGACGCACCAGCCGATCAAGGGCCTCTTCGCCGGCGGCGAAGTGACGGGCGGCGTGCACGGCGCCTCGCGCCTCGGCACGGTGGCCGTGATCGATGCTCTCACCTTCGGCATGATCGCCGGTGAAGAGTTCGCCAAGATGTAATTCAAGCCCCTTCCTTTGAAGTCCTGCCCGGAGAGCTGAGCGCTCTCCGCTTCTCCGGGCAGCCGCTCTTCAGAAGTACCGGCTGAATCACCTTGCGAGCCGGGGCCCTTCCCGGGCGCCCGGCTTTCTTATTCCCTGACGAAGCCCTCGGTTCGTTAGAGGAAACCTTTAAAAATCATTTAGTTCGGAAACCTCCTGCCAGGGATCAGCGCTTCAAGGCCGCTTTCCCTGATTTCCGAATGACCTTCCCATCAGGCCCCAGAATGTTCCGCTCTCTCCTTACTGCCGTTGCTGCCACGGCCATCCTGCTCGGCAGCGCCGCTTCCGCCCAGGCGGGCGAAAAGCTCGCCGAACAGCACATCAAAGCCGGCCTTCAGTGCCAGACCTGCCACGGTCAGGACATGAAGAATCCCGAGATGCCGACGATCGAAACCTGCACGGGCTGCCACAACACCAAGCAGCTCGTCGCGAAGACGAAGAACGTCAAGCCCACCAATCCGCATGTCTCGCCGCACTACGGCGACACGCTCGAATGCACGAACTGCCACCTGATGCATCAGGAAAGCGAAAACTACTGCAATCAGTGCCACGAGTTCAACTTCAAGGTGAAGTAACCGCGCGAAACCCAATCTCTTCTTCTCTCCTTTCTCTTGCTCCCGCCGGCGCGAACCGCTTCGGCGGGATTTTTTTCGCTTTCTTTCGAGGAACCCGCAAGCCGCAAAAGAGCCCCCTGTCAGACTTCATCCCACCGGCAAAAGACGTCCCGGAACAAGGCTTCATTCTGCCTGAGGCGTATAGTTGCGCTCTTTGCCTTCAAATTCTCAGCCTCGATTCCGTCATGGCTCTCCCCACTGCTCCCGTCCGCCGCCCCATCGACCTGCGCGCCTTTCTCATCTGCGTTCTCCTTTCCATGACCTGGGGCATGCAGCAGACTGCCATCAAGGCAGCCGGCACGGACATCAGTCCGATGCTGCAGGTCGGCCTGCGCTCCGCTGCGGCGGCGATTCTGCTTCTCATCGCGAACCGCTTCTTCCTTCATGAGAAATGGAACTGGAACGTCCGGTTCCGCGACGTAGCCCTGGTGGGCCTCGGCTTTGTGGGCGAATTCTTCTTCGTCGCCGAAGGCCTCCGCTTCACGACGGCGTCCCACATGTCGGTGCTCCTCTATACGGCGCCTTTATTTGCGGCTGTCGGCCTCTCGATTCGCCTTCCCGAAGAGCGCCTTTCCCTCATTCAGTGGGCGGGACTTTTCGTTGCCTTTGCGGGCATTGTGACGGCCTTCTTCGTGCCGGCCTTCCTCGCGGGTACCTCAGCCGGAAGCGACCTCTGGATCCTCGGCGACTTCCTCGGGCTCCTCTCGGGCGTCTCCTGGGGCCTCACCACCGTTTTCCTGAGAGCGACGACAATGAACAACGCCGCCCCCACGCAGATGCTCTTTTCCCAGCTCATCTTCGCGGCTGCGACCCTCACGCCCATTGCGCTCCTCACCGGCCAGTCGACCTTCATCGGAACGCCCGTCGCCTGGGCGAGCCTGCTCTTTCAGATCTTCATCGTCTCCTTTGCGTCGTATCTGGTCTGGTGCCAGATGCTCAAGGTCTATCTCGCGGCGCGCCTGGGCGTCCTCGTCTTCATGACGCCCTTCTTCGGCGTTCTCTTTTCCGTTCTGCTTCTCGGCGAATCCATCGGGCCGGCATTCATCGCCGGGTCGCTCCTGATGCTCGCCGGCCTTCTCATGGTTCAGGTGCGGCACCTGCCGCGCTTCGGAAAGCACTGACCTCAGAGCCACCAGACGCGGCTCCAGGGCGAGAGGATCTCCTCAACTTCCACTGCATTCTGAGCGACCGCAACAAGCTCCCGGCCGTCGCCGTCCCTGAGATCGCGGGCAAGGAGCGCCTTCGCCCAGGGTTCATTCGCGCACTCGTGCCAGAGGATGACCGGACGGCCGAGACCGAGCGCATAGTCGACCTCAATGAGGGTGCTCGAGCCCGGAGCCGCCGCCATGACGAGCGTTCCGGTGCCGAGCGCAGCAACGATGCGGTTCCTGCGCCTGAGGGACCTCATCCGCTCATTCGGGTCGAATCTCCGGCCTTCGGCCTGAGGCGCTTCGGAAAGCGCGAGCCCCGTCGAGACGATTTCCTCATAGAGCTTCGCATTCTCGGGCGGCCAGGGGAAGGAGAGCGGCGTGCCGAGCACTGCCGCCGTGCGTCCGCGCCGGGATTCATTCGTCCATGCGGCAAGCGCCCCTTCGTGCGCCGCGCGGTCGATTCCGGCAGCAAGCCCCGACACAATGACGGCGCCTCGTGCGGCGAGATCAGACGCAATGAAGGAAGCGGCTTCGCACCGTTCAGCCGATGCATTCCTTGACCCCACAATCGAAACGAGAAGCTGCCGCTCGAGGAGCGAGAGGTCTCCGAGAGCGCAGAGCACCTTCGGCGGATCCGTGAGGGCGTCGAGCGCCTGCGGATAGTCTTCCGACCCGCGCGTGAGAACGCGCGCCCCCTGAGGGAAAGTGAGCGAAAGCTCTTTTCTGAGCTCCGCGACGCTCAGGCCCGATCCGGCTTCGCGCTCCAGTGCATAAAGCGCCTGAAAATCCTCCCGGCTCAGTGACGGCATGTTTTGATTCCTCCGAAAAAAGAACTAGCGGTTCGGGCAGAAATGCCCACTGCGGATAAGCGGGTTTATACGCATTTTCAAGGATGGGAAGTAATGCATGCCTCAAAATTCTCAGCGTTAAGGCGGGAGTTTCTCTTTTGCATGTATCAAAGTCTCTTCAATTTCTGATTCAGTCATACTCTTAAAGAGATAGTAACGTCGTCTAACTTCTCGTCATCCAAATGTTTTCAGGTTAACATTCTGCCGAAAGTTGAATCCTGCGGGATTCATACTCCATTGGGTGCTGTACTCATTTGAAGCGCAGTCCCTCACCTCAAAAGGAAAGAAAAGATGAAGAAGATTCTGGTTGCCGCTGCCGTCATGGCCTGCTTCGGAACTGCCGGTGCCGCTGAAGACATCAATGTCGACGTTGCGGTTATCGGCGCGGGCGGCGCCGGCCTTTCGGCTGCTGTTCAGGCTAACGAACTCGGCGCCAAGGTTGTCGTTGTTGAAAAGATGGCGATGGTCGGCGGCAACACCGTCCGCGCCGCTGGCGGCCTGAACGCCACGGAAACGGCTCTGCAGAAGGCCAAGGGCACGAAGGACTCCGTCGAAATCATGTATTTCGACACGATGAAGGGCGGCCACTGGCTCAACGACCCGGCGCTCGTGCGCACGCTCGCCGAGAAGTCTGCCTCCTCCGTTGACTGGCTCCTCGCCCACGGCGGCGATCTTCGCGACGTCGGCCTGATGGCCGGCGCCACCTTCCCGCGCACGCACCGTCCGACCGGCGGCGCGCTCGTCGGCCCGGAAGTCGTCCGCACCCTCTACACGGCTGCCAAGGCTGAGAAGATCGACATCCGCACCAACACCCAGGCCACCAAGATCCTCACGGACAAGACCGGCCGCGTGACGGGCATCCAGGTGAAGGATAAGAACGGCACCTACACGATTCACTCCAAGGCGGTCGTGAACGCTGCCGGCGGCTTCGGCGCCAACAACGAACTCGTTTCGAAGTATGTGCCGCGCCTCAAGGGCTTTGCCACGACGAACCATCCGGGCGCCACTGGCGATGGTCTCCTCCTTGCCGAGAAGATCGGCGCCAACCTGATCCAGATGGACCAGATTCAGACGCACCCGACCGTTGTGCCTAAGGTTGGCGAAATGATCACCGAAGCCGTCCGCGGCAACGGCGCCATCCTCGTCAACAAGGAAGGCAAGCGCTTCTTCAACGAACTTCAGACGCGCGATGCGGTTTCCGCCGCCATCCTGAAGCAGAAGGACGGCATCGCCTACCTCTTCTTCGACTCCGACATGCAGAAGTCCCTCAAGGCGACGAACGGCTACATCAAGCAGCCCTACTGCCTCACGGGCGCTACGCTCGACGAGATCGCCGGCAAGATGGGCGTTCCCGCTGCTGACCTCAAGGCCACGATGGACGCCTGGAAGGCCGGCAAGGCTGCCAACAAGGATGCCTTCGGCCGCGCCGACATGCCGCGCGACCTCGACAAGGGCCCCTTCTACGCGATCGCCGTTACCCCGGCTGTCCACCACACGATGGGCGGCATCAAGATTGACCCGCTCACCCAGGTCTACAACGTGAAGGGCCAGGTTATTCCGGGCTTCTTCGCTGCCGGTGAAGTCACGGGCGGCGTCCATGGCGGCAACCGCCTCGGCGGCAACGCTCAGGCCGACATCGTGACCTTCGGCCGCATCGCCGGCCAGCAGGCCTTCATCTTCGCCCGTCAGCTCGACGCCCAGAAGAAGTAATGGCTGCTCTGCGGGAATTGCCTTCCCCCGCATGAAGAGGATGCACGGCCTCTGAAAGCAGAGAAAGCAAAGCCCGCACGGTCGCATGCGATCACGAAAGCCCGCGAGTTCATTTCAGAACCGCGGGCTTTTCATTTCCGTCGGTTGCAGAGCGACTGCGCTAGACTCCTCAGACATCCCGCGCGGAGACGACTGGCCGCGCATCGAGAAATTCAAAAGGAATCCCCCCATGCTCGACATTGTGATCACCGGCGCAGAGCTGGAGCACGATCTGCTCCTCGACCTCACGCATGAAGTGCACCCTGCACGCACGCTTTATCGTCCGTCCGAACCGTCGCTTCGTCTTGAAGATGTCCCCGATGATGCCGACCTCACGCACCTTGAGGCCGAAGCGGCCCGGCACAATGCCGACTTCTTCGTCCTCCCGGCCGGCCTCAGCATCAAGTCCTTCAAGGCATTCTTCTTCGACATGGACAGCACCCTGATCGAAAACGAATGCATCGACGACATGGCCTTTGCCGCGGGCTGCCTCGACGAAGTGCGACAGATGACGAAGGAAGCCATGGAAGGAAAATGGCCCTTTGCGGAGAACCTTCAGCGCCGCGTGAAGCTCCTCGCGGGCGCGCCGGTGAGCGTTGTGGACCATTCAGTGGAAGCCGCGCGCTTTTCCGTCGGCGCGGAAGTCCTCATGAAGTTTGCGCGCCGCAACGGCCTCGCGCTCTACGTTGTTTCCGGGGGCTTCACGCTCATCACGCGCCCCATCGCCAAGAAGCTCGGCATGACGGGCGCCGTAAGCAACGAGCTCGTCATTGAAAACGGGCTTCTCACCGGCGATGTTGTCGGTCCTGCCGGCGGCAGAATCCTTGACGCCAGAGGCAAGCGCCGCGCGGTTGAAGTGCTCTCGCAGCTCCACGGCGCATCCCTGAGCGAAGTCCTCTGCTGCGGCGACGGCGCTAATGACGTTGAAATGATCCGCTCGGCGGGCCTCGGCGTCGCCTTCCATGCGAAGCCCGTCGTGCAGCAGCTTGCGCGCTACCGCATCAATCATTCGGGACTTGACGCCATCATGCTCTTCTTCCGCGAATCCTGGAGGGATGCGCTCCCCTTCGCGTAATTTGCCGGAGCATTCAAGCGTTCCATTCCGCGGATATGATTCGGGCGGGAGATCTCTTCGCGAGGTCTTCCGCCCGTCTTCATCAGAGCGTGACGCTCTTGATCAGCTTTTCGGCCCTGGCCCTCAGGTCCTCAATTTCCTTCGAATAGCGCTTCAGCTTGCGGACGGCTTCCTCGGCGTTCTCAACGCCTGCGTCGCGGTCAGGAAGCGGAATCAGAAGATTTTCGAGATCTTCGGAGCGCACCTGCGGCACCGCCGTATTGCTCGACATGCGTTCATATCGTCCGCGGACCGGCGCGCACTGAAGGCAGCGCAGGATGTAGGCGGGAGACTCTACCGGGCTGTCCGCACGCAGCCTCAGAATCACGAAGAGCTGGCCGGCCACCCAGCGCTCCTTCTTCGGGACGGAGTCGACGAGCGCAATTGAACCGAGGCGTCCGCGCTGCGTAAAGATGATGTCGCCCGGCAGGATCGCCTGCTTCTCAATGCGGCGCGCCTGCGTATGATCCTCCGGATCAATCCTGATGCGCTTCCTCGGACGGCGCAGAATTCCGCACTCATTGATGTCGTTCGGAATCGCTTCGTACACGATGTCCTTCTCGTCCGCCGAATCGCAGTCCGGGCCCACGGAATGACAGCGGATGATCTCGACGAACGTGGAAAGAGGACGCGAGCCCCGCTCCTCCAAGAGGCTGTCGATCACCTCGTCTCCCGGCGTTTCCACGCGGCTTGTCGTCGAGAGGATGCAGCGGTCGTTGAGAAGCGTGAGGTTTGTTGACCGCACGACGTTGACGCCCTCTGCAGCCTTCCCCCGCATGGCGAGCGAAATGTTCCTGCGGAAATCGTCGGGCCAGGGACGCCGCGTATAGCGAAGCCTCGGCACCGAGATGAGATCCACAACGCTCCCGCCGAACCCCTGCTTCTCGCAGAGCAGAAGTCCAAGCGTTTCAACGCCCGCCTCCACGCCCGTCGCCGAAGGGAAGGAGAGAACGCGCGTGAGGCGCCCAGACCTCAGATACATGGTCTTCAGCTTCTCATCCTCGCCCTGCATTCGATAGAGCATGCCGCCCGAGACAACCGCTGCGACCCGCGAGGGATTTTTGATAAGCGCGTCGGCGTAGTTGAGTTCGTCGATCGTATATTTGCCGACCGGCGGATGGTCCCCCTCGGTATTGGGTTCCGGGATCGTGACGACAGGTCCCTCGAGCGTTGAAAGATCAATGGCGCCGGGCTTGAGGACTGCCGCGCCGACATCGAACTCATAGGCCTTCAGCACGGTGAAGAGGAGCGCAAGGTGCTCGGAAATCGTCGCAAAGCGGACGGCGCGGCCGGAAAGAAGACTCCGGGCGGCGGAGAGAAAGGCGCGCTCCTCACCCACGATCCAGAAGGGCGCCTGAGGCGTCTCTTCAAGAAGCCATCCGGCAACCTCGTCGACGAGTTCCGGACGAAGCGAAAATCTTTTGATGTAGCTTCGTTCATTAAGGCGCAGGAAGGCTTCCAGCGTTTTCGCCGGATTCTTGACGAGATCCCAGGGAAGCCGCCAGGAAATTTCCGCATCAGGAACCGCAATCGACCAGACAAAGTGCTTCAGTTCCGGGACGGCGCTGCAGGCGAGGCTGCTGAATTCCGTCGTCCCGCGGAAAGTAATTTCCGGAACCTCGCCGTTCCCTGCCCGAACGTAGAGGATTGCCGTCAAAACGAGCTGAACTTCGGGGTCAAGCCGCGTCTGCTTGGATAAAGTCTGCCAATAGATGTCTGCCGCACCTGCTTTTTTGATTACCATGTTCCGCTCTTCGCTTTTTTTGACCGGGAGAAACGCTTCCGGCGCCGGGGAGCACGATTTGCCCCTCTCCGGACTGCCGGACAATCCTTCACTAGGGTTAATCCCCCCTATTTTGAGTGATCAAAATAATACTAAATAGCTTCCTCTGACGATAGTACCGGAAAAAAAGTATCTGAATGGCGTTCCCGGGCGCATCAGCCGAGGCGAAGCCGCATGTGAATATGGTCGATGCCGCATTCGTCGAAGACGGCGCCTTCCGCCTTGAAGCCGTACTTCTCATAAAACCCGCGGGCGTGGACCTGCGCATGGAGCGTCACCTCTTTAAGGCCGCTTCCGCGCGCGCACTCGAGCACCGCTTCGAGGAGCTTCGCGCCGACGCCTCGTCCCCGGAAAGGCTTCAGAACGGCGAGGCGGCCGATCCGGCCGTCAGGCGTCAATCGTGCCGTACCGACAACCATATGGCGCGAATCGCGCGCCACAAAATGCGTGCTCACGGGATCGAGCGCGTCGATCTCCTCTTCCTTCGGCACTTTCTGCTCGGCCATGAAAACCATGAGCCTCACGGCTGAGGCCGGGTGCTCAAGCGTCTTCCAGGAGCCTTTTTCGATTGAAATATCCATGACTGCTCTCAAATTTGAAAAAACGGACGGGCGGGCGCGATTGTAGTGAAGCCGGTCCTCCCGGCGAAAGAAAAGAATCTCTGATCAGAGCGTCTTCAGCAGATTCGCAAGTCTTTCCGCATGATCCTTCGCTCTCGCTTCAACCTGAGCGAGATCCTCATCCGTGCTCACGCCCGGAATGAAGAGCATTCCGGCGGAGTAGACCGGCACGGCATTCTTCATGGAGCAGTAGGTCGCCGTCGAGAAAAGCGGTGCGAGAAGATCCTTCACGGTGTAGCCGAGCGCTGCATCGTGCCGATAGGCATCGTCAGGTGCACCCAGCGTGAGGGAGAAGACGGCGGTCTTCCGTTAGCTGGAATCCACCAATTTTACCGGGGTGGTTCCTTTGTTCAGCTCTCTG
>ERZ1034901.465-NODE-465-length-31994-cov-23.768340_pt1 | contig 31994 bp, 16 predicted proteins | sample MGYA00520628_ERZ1034901 | MGnify/ENA primary metagenome ERZ1034901 (study PRJEB33766, sample SAMN09781783) | gut metagenome | biome: gut microbiome | host: Homo sapiens | place: Madagascar | study: EMG produced TPA metagenomics assembly of the PRJNA485056 data... | reverse complement strand
GCGGCCGCACCTTTTTCTGGCAAGGTGCCCGGACACCAGCTATTGGGACGCGATCTATTTTGTACGCTTTTTACTGGAAAAAAGCTGTCCGAGGGTACATTTCGCGAATATCTTGCCAGAAAGCAGCCTTCTGGCTGCGCAGGGGTACAAAATACGCGTTTTTTGCCGCACATCGGCAGACGCATTCATTCGCGCCTATTCAACGAATCACAGCGGAGCCTTTCTGCCGACAACCTCATATGCATTCGCCCATTGAATCGCAACGGGACTTAGGGGCAACCTAGGCTTGCCGCCGATTCGCGATGGGATCCCAAAGGAGCATCGAGCAGCCCCCCCTTGGTGCGTTTCTTAGAAACCGATGATCAGGCCACCGCGTTCGGCATAGTAACTGCAAAGGCCCCTGGTAGGAATAATCTCAATCTCGGAATTACCCCACAGCTGCAAGATGTTTTCCTTCAATGATTGCGCGACGGCGAGGTTATCGCAATGGCTAATGGCAACACGCCCACCGGCGAATCCTCGTTCCTTCATGCGGTTAATTAGTTCGCGAACGGCCTTTTTCGTTCCTCGGGCTTTGCCTTCGACAACAATCGTGCCCTCTTCGCTTGCAGTGCCAATCCCCCACATGCCCAATGTCCTTGCAAGGAAACCGGTCATTTTGCCCATGCGGCCGCTTTTAATAAGATTGTCGAAGGAAGAAAGCGCAAAAAGGATCTTCGTTCTTTCGAGGAAGGTATTGGCGCGGGCAACCGCCTCGTCGAAATCAACGCCCTCTCGAGCGAGCCTTTCAAGTTCATGCACGCAAAGAACAAGCTCAGGTCCCGTCGACTTTGAATCCAAGACAGCAATTTTCTTTTCTGGATGCTCTTCTAATGCCATATCCATGGCGGTAAGGGCGCTGTTCATGCTTCCTGAAACCTGAGATGAAATGGTAATGGCAAACGTGTGGCCGGCCTTTTCGAAGTGCTGCAACCACGTTCCGGGAGCCGGGCACGCAGTGTGACTAGCTTCCTTTTCCTGTTCCATATCATGGAGCATTTTTTGCAGATCAAGATCTTCGTCATCGACAAAATGCTGATCGCCAACGGTAATCACAAATGGCACGCTGGAAAGCTCAATGACGTCAGATTGATAACTCGACGGAAGGAGATCGCAACTCGAATCCGTAACAACGCTCCACTTCATGCCGCTCGTCCTTTCTGGCGCGCAAAAAGCACCCGACGCGATCGGGCGCTTAGGCCTGAGTCAGTTACCTCAGTTATCTGGCAGTACAAAGCGATGGTCAACCACGCTCAAATATCTCCTGCGTTTAATGCGCCATTCTACCGAAGGGGCGAATCTGTAACAAACCCGAAACCGAAAGATCGACAAACGGTGCTATATACACAGCACTACGGCACAAGCACCTCTCCCCCGCAGCTTAATCAGTCCATTTCCAATTTCTTTACAGATCACCAAAGCAATATCGGAGCCGATACAATGCAACCAATCAGACATGTGGCAGAAAAACAAAAAAGGAATACCCCTAGATGTTGTTCTACTTTTCCGCAACCGGCAACACCAAGCATGTTGTAGACAAAATTAAGCTTAACGACGAAACGATTATTTCCATTGAAGAGGCAACCAGAAAGAGTACGTACCAGTTCCAGCTAAGCGGAAGCAGGCTAGGCATCATAACGCCAACCTACGATTTCGTATTGCCAAGCATCGTCGAAGAATTCCTTCAAAAGCTCGATGTCCGCTTCGACAATAAGCCTTATACCTTCTATGTGGGAACCTACGGCACCACCACAGGAGCAGCTTCAGCTATTACAGACGCAATAATGAAGCCAAAAGGTCTTGCATTAGACGCCAAATTCGATATTCGCATGCCGGACACCTGGACGGTGCTGTTTGATCTTTCCAACAAAAAGAAGGTTGCCGAAACCATTACCAAGGCAGAAGTCGAAATCGACGAGCTGAAAAAGCAGTTATCCGCCAAAGTAACGGGAAAGCACATGGGACCTACCGCTCCAAAATGCGCTGGAGCCATTGGCAAACTTATTTATGACAACAAAGTTCGAAAGACTAAGAAGCTTTCCGCATCTGAAACGTGTAGCGGATGCGGCTCATGCGCCAAGAAGTGCCCGGTTCAGGCAATCGAAATGAGGGGCAAAATGCCCGTATGGGCAAAGCAAGAATGCACTATGTGTCTAGGCTGCTTACATAGGTGCCCGAACTATTCGATTTACTACGGGAACGGCAAAGCTACCAATGTTCATGGCCAATACACCTACCGCAAAGCTGCCTCAAAAATGAAAGAGCCTTGCAGCTGAAACTGATCGTCTTCGTTTCTGGGTGTTAGGAACCGCCCCGCTTGATAAGCCGAATCGCCTCACGCTTCTTAGACAAAAGAAATGTGAGGCGATTCAGTGCGCTATAAGAGCGCATCAATGCCAGAAACGGTCGAACTGCATTTTTCAAACGGCTTGTTCGACCAGGACAATGCCGCACTAGGAGATTTTGGTTGCCGCCAAGCACGCCATGTTCGCAATTCCCTAATGGGTCGCACGATGCAAGATGCATTCCGCTGCGACGCTAACAGCGATTTCCTCAGGCGTTTCCGCCTTGATATCCATACCGATGGGCATATGAACCGTGTCCAATAGCTCTGCGGACACGCCTGCTTCCAGCAAACGCTGCCGCGCTACGGCAATCTTTCGACGCGAGCCCATGAAGCCCACATACGCTAAAGGCTGACGAAGTGCTTGCTCCAGGACGGCATAATCGAACGCATGGCTGTACGTCATAATGAAAACGTAGTCGCGCTCATCGAATGACAAAGACGAAGCAATGTCTTCGTAATCGCCCAAGATGATCTGTTCTGCGTCAGGGAAATCTTCGGATTGGGCAAACTCAGGGCGACACTCGAAAAGAGTGCAGGAAAATCCCACCTGCGCAAGAGCTGCAACAGTGGCTCGGCCCACATGGCCTCCCCCAAACACAATGGCGCGCACGGGAATAGAAACGGGCATTGCGAAGAACCCATCGATAACGCGCTTCTGCTTCAAACCGACAAGCTTCTTGCCCGACAAACTGCACTCCCCCGCCACAAGTTCGCCTTGACTGCCGAACAAGGCAACGGTGCCTTTGAACGGCACGCCACCCTCACGGCATTCCAGTGCAAGATACGCAGAGGTGCGCTGCTCGAAGCACTTCAGCAACTGGCTTGACACTTGGGCCCAAGCTTCACTTTCAGCACATATAGGAACATACAAAAGAACGGCATCACCACCGCAAACCATACCTATGCTGTTTTCAGCTTGGGGTCTAAAAGCAAGATTTTCCACGCGACAAACGTCCTTGCCAACCATAGTGCGCGCTTCGGCAATGGCATGACCTTCAATAGCGCCACCACCAATAGTGCCGCAAACAAGCCCCGCTTCAGAAACAAGCATCTGAGACCCAGCATTGCGCGGCGTGGAACCCTTGCTCCCTACCACGGTAACCAATACAACGTCATGCCCTGCACCCAAAGCCTCTGCAATATGTTCTGCGATATCGCGCATGATTCACCTTGCCGTTATTGTCGATTGCCAAGTATGCCACTTAAACACAAAATAGCCTCCAATACGCCGCCCGCCACCGACAAACCTTTGTCGGAAACCAGCCGGCAATAGCAGGCGTCACCACGGGGATCCACATCACCGCACTTCAGGCCCTTAGAAACGCGCACGCCATCGGCTATCAAGCCCCGCAGAACCCCCGTAAGCATAGCCACCACAGGAACGTCTCCCACATAAGCAACGACTTGCCCCTCATCGACATGATCACCAATCGCGCAAACACCGCGAAACAAGCCATCCGCTGGAGCGCGCAAAACGCGTTCGCCCGCAAAGCCGCCCACAAGACCAGGAACAGCAGTATTCGGAAGCGCCGAACCCTCGTAATACGTTCGCCCGAGAGTGTGACCGCGCATAGTTTCCACTACCGCATGGCAGTCTTCCCCCGCGGTGAAGCCAGGGCCCACACCAACTACAACGGGAGCCATGTCCATAGTGGTGCCCAGATTGCGTTTTGCCAAAATGGCATCGACCACCACATCGGGCTTTAGCTCTATGCAGTAACATTCCGGATCAATCAAAACAGGAATGGCATGTTTTCGCTCATGTACCTCCCTGGCTTGGCGAACATCCTGCACGCACACCGCCAAAACACCCTCCACCTGCATTTGCCCTAAACGCACCGCTTCGCTAAATGCAACGGTGCGACGTACGGTAAGCGGCTGTTCGATTTCGGTCATAACAACCGAAATACCGCACCTCCACAGCCGAAGGGCGATAGCGGTAGCGATATCGCCAGCTCCACGGATTATCGCAAGCACCGGAACTCACCGTTCTTAAGACTTCCTGCAACTACAGGCGTTTTACACCGCAAGGCAATACGCTCGGCCAACTGCCATTGGGCGGGATCCTCCACCTTGTTGATAAGCAGTATGTCATGAAGGCTCTCGGCATTCAAAACCGCTGCAACCGATTCAGGCGTTACCTGGCTTTCTGCCGAAATACCAGCCAGTTCCGCATAGCGGTCAGGGCGATGGCATATTTCCGAAACAGGCGAACCCACACCATCAATGCCAGCTACGCATACCACTGAGCTTGCGCACTCGGGAATAACCGGCTCATATTCAGCGTGCGCCTTCAAGGGAAGCATTTTCGCGCCATCGGCTTCCACCAGCACATAGTCGGCCAAGCTTAGCAGCTCGGGAAAAGCCAAGGAAGATTGAGTCATCTTGCCTGTTTCCTCCTGGATTGACCCAACACATACCACAGGGCTGCCTGAAAGAGCCTCTTGCACTTCACCGAGAGAAGGATCGATCAGAGCTGGACACCACTCCGGCGTCATCATCTTTGTGCTGGTAGCAACGATTACACGGGCTTGCGCAGACAGCTCATTAGCAAGCACGCGCAAAAGCGTTGTTTTACCACCGCCACCGATTATGGCTGTAAGGCCAGGTTGGATATGCAAATAGTCGCAAAGGATGGTTATTCCTCCGGTTTCGCAAGCAGGATATGTTCCGGCAAAATCGGTAACTCGCGATGCCAAACACCTGTTGCTCGATAAATCGCTTGAGTGATCGCAGGTGCGGGGGTATTGATGACGATTTCGCCGATGGATTTCGCGCCGAACGGCCCGGTAGGCTCATACGAATTCTCAAATTCCACGTTGATGCGCCCCGTATCCAAACGGGTAGGCAAACGATACGTGAACAAACTCGATTCGCGAATTTTACCTGTTGTGGTCCGGGTTACGTCTTCCATAAGCGTATGGCCGATACCCTGAACAATGCCACCTTCAACCTGGATACGCGCCAAGGCAGGGTTGATGGGAATACCGCAATCAACCACAGCGGCGTAGTTAAGCACTTCTACCACACCGGTTTCGCGATCCAGCTCGATTTCTGCCATGCCCACCATAAACGGCGGCGGAGAAACGGGCGAAGAGTGCATAGCGGTAGCCTCGGGAGCCTCGCGGTTGCTGCACTGGCTCTTAACGGCAATCTCCTGCAATGAAACCTTCTGGCCTGTGCTTTCTCGCAATACGCACCCATCTTCAAACTGCAGCTCTTCGGTACTGCATTCGAGAACATCGGCGGCAATCGCGCACAGCTTTTCCTTCAGCTGAGTGCATGCCTTTTCAACAGCCATACCCGTAACGTAGGTGGTAGAAGAAGCATACGAACCAGAATCGTACGGGGAAGCGTCGGTATCGGCACCGAATACGGAAACGTTTTCGACGGAGCACTCCATATGCTCAGCGACCATCTGGGCAAGAATGGTGTCACAGCCCGTGCCCATATCGGCGGCACCAATAAGCATCATGAACGAACCGTCATCGTTCAGCTTGACGGTAACCGAACCAACATCGATGCCGGAAATGCCAGAACCCTGCATGGACATGCCTACGCCAGCAGCGCGCACTTTCCCATTACCCATTTCACGTACAGGGTACTTTGCTTCCCAATCAAACAGTTCAGCGCAACGCTCCATGCAGCGATCGAGCGCACAGGAATTGGTTACCTCGCCATAGTAAGCAGGCATGGCCATACCCTCACGCACCATGTTCTGCTCGCGAATGGCGATAGGATCTATGCCCAACTTTTCAGCAAGTTCGTTCACCGTGGTTTCAACGGCGAACTGACCCTGCGTCGCGCCAAAGCCACGATATGCACCAGAAGGCTGCATATTCGTGTACACCACATCAGCGGTAAACTTGAAGGCTTCGAGCGACCCCGTATACAGCGGAATGGATTTGTGACCAGTTAAGCCAACCGTAGCCCAGCCATGTTCGCCATACGCACCTGAATTAGAAAGCGTGTTAACAGCCAAAGCGCGAATGCGCCCATCGTTGTTAGCGCCCAGACGCACAGAGATTTCCATTTCGTGGCGCGGAGAGCCGCAGGTCTGCGCTTCCTTGCGCGAAAAAATACACATTGCAGGGCGTCCGGTTTTCATGGTGACAAACGCAGGATACACCTCACAGACCGCAGTCTGCTTTGCACCGAAGCCGCCACCGATACGCGGCTTTTCTACGCGGATGCGGCTTTTCGGAATGCCCAACGCATTGGACAGAATGCGACGTACATGAAATACGATCTGCGTAGAAGAAATAACATGCAAGCGGCCATAACGATCAAGCTGAGTAAAGGTACGGAACGTTTCCATCATGGCCTGGTTGTAGGCTTTCGTATGGTAGGTACGCTCCAGCACAATATCGCAATCTGCAAGCACTGCTTCGACGTCGCCATCGCCATCAGCGGTGCCACCTACCAAGTTGCGAGTGTTGTCTCCGCCCAGGTCGCACAGCATATGCCAGTTGCTTTCAGGGTGCACCAGCACAGGGTTGTCTTTGGCGGCTCGGAAATCCGACACCGGTTCCAGCACGTTATACGTAACCTTAATGCGCCCAAGGGCCTTTTCGGCAGCTTCTTCAGTTTCGGCAGCAACGATAGCAACCACGTCACCCACAAACCGCACATGACGATCGATGATCAGGCGATCGTACGGGCTGGTTTCAGGGTACGTTTGGCCCGCGTTTGAAAAACGCTCATTCGGCACATCTTCCCACGTGTACACATCCACTACACCAGGAAGCTTCTTGGCCTTTGAGGTATCGATGGTTTCAACAATGGCATTGGCGTGAGGGCTTCGAAGCAATTTCACCACCAGTGCATCGGGGGCAATATCATCGGTGTAAACCGGCTTGCCCAGCAACAACTGCAGCGAGTCCTTTTTCCGAACGGACTTGCCCACAGATTGGTATTCGGGTCTATTCACGTTCAGCCTCCTGCGGTTTCCTGCTGTTCAAGAAGTTGCGAATGCCGCGCTGCTGGCCCACATAACCCGAGCAGCGGCACAGGTTTCCGCTGAGGTATGCCAGGATTTCCTCATCCGTGGGATCGGGATTTTCTCGCAGCAAAGCAATGGTATTCATCACAAAGCCAGGGTTGCAGAAGCCACATTGCTCGGCGCCTTGGTCGGCAATGTAACCCACAAACTCGGAAGCCTCTTCCTGCAACCCCTCCAAGGTATACACGCTGTGACCATCCGCGCGAGCTGCCAACGTTGAGCAAGACAAAACAGGCTGGTCGTCAAGCAGCACCGTGCACAAACCACAGCTCGACGTTTCGCATCCACGCTTAACGCTAAAACAGTTATGAGCGCGAACGAAATCGATCAGAAGCATATCGGCCGGGATATCGTCGGAAACCATCTTTCCATTCAGGTTGATTTTGATTTCCATTACAGCACCTCCCCCAAAGTCGTAAGGACACGGCGTGTAAGAACCGGGACCAACGCTTTGCGATACCCAGCGCTGCCCCACATGTTTCCCGACACAGGAACGGTGTTCGCAGCATACTCAGCAAAAGAGGCAGCGCTTTCTTCCGTGATGCCGTTAGCCAAAATGCCCTGATCGTCGCGAAGAATCATGGCGCGCGCAGGACGCGACCCCACTACCACGCGATATTCATCGCCCAACTTTGATGCAGCGCAGTTCAGCGAAGGCAAATCGGTGCTCTGCTTACGTACCGCCTGATAGGCAAACGCACCGGGTTGCTTTTTCACAATGAGCCGCACCAGAAGATCCTTGTCGTACTTCATGCCCACGAATTCTTCCAAGGGGACTATTCCACCCTCGAAAAGCTCAACGTAGCTGTCCATGGCCATAAACACCGTAACAATGTCAGAAAAACCCATGCGGCGCCATAAGCTTCCGCCCAATGTGGCGCCATTGCGGAACTGCACGCCCACAATATCCTTGAACGCAGCTTCAACCGCACCGCAAGAATAAGCGGCTAAACCAGGGTGCTTTTCCATTTGCCGCAAAGTAACCATAGCGCCAATGCGGAACTCGTTTTCGGTTTCCTCTATTTCGTCCAAGCCCAAATCGCACAAGTCGATAGCAGTGCCGAAGGAGTGCTTGCCCATTTTCAACCACATCATGCCAGCAACGATGCGATGACGCTTTTTCTGGTTCAATTCCCAGGCCTCTTCCAGGCTCTGCGGGCGAACGTATTTCTGAAAGGTGATAATGGTACTCACCCCATTACTAGAACTTTACATAGATATTCTTATTATACTTTGAACCGATAGCTATCCGCTTAAAGCGCAAAACCAACCACTGAATACGCAAAGGGCAAAATCGATATGCCACACCTTGCCAAACAAGCAAAAACGAAGCATGGATGCATCATCATGGCATCGGGTATGGGCACGCGATTTGGAGGCAATAAGCTCATGGCCAAGCTGGAAGGCGCACCGCTTATTCAACACGTGATTCAGGCAACCGAAAAACACTTCGAAAAACGTGTGGTTGTTACTCGCCATAATGATGTAGCAAAGCTGTGTCGCGCGCTAGGTGCTGAAGTGGCCCTGCACAACAAGCCGCATCGGAATGATACGGTCCGCTTGGGCATGGACGCCACGAGCGAATGCGACACCGTTACCTTTTTCCAGGCAGACCAACCGCTTATCAGTCCACGCACTATTACCGCCCTTTTATGCGCCGCAAAAAACAACCCTGAATACATATGGCGCGCTAGCTTCGAAGGCGCGCCAGGCGCGCCCGTGCTATTTCCCTCCTGGACATTCGACGAACTGCGAACGCTTCCGTCCGGCAAAGGCGGCGGCTATGTAGCCAAACAGCACGAAGAGCTCGTTCGATGCATTGAGGTTTCGAGCAAATGGGAGCTCTTCGATGTCGATACGCTTGAAGATCTGGCCCTCCTTCGAAGGCACCTAGCCATCTAATAGTTGCAATAAAGAGCCGAATTCCATCAAGCCAAACGTGCTTTTCGCAAAAAAACGCCCAGCAGGATACAACATCCCGCTGGGCGCACAATTAAACCCGAACAGCTAATGCCTAATTGCTCGAATCCTTCTTGAGAAGAGCCGAATCCTTCGGGAGCACGATGTTCAAAAGGATAGCCACCGCAGCTGCAGCAACGATGCCGGAACCGCCAAAAATAAGACTTACCATCTCAGGCGCGCCGGCCAACACGGCAGGGTTAGCGCCAATGCCATAGCCTAAGCCAAGAGCTACCGAAACAATGCTGAGATTACGCGAGGTGAGCGGATCGCGCGTAATAAGCTGAATACCGCTAACAACAATAGAGGCGAACATGATAACAGCAGCGCCGCCAAGAACCGACTGAGGCATGATCGAAATCACTGCCGCCAGCTTCGGGCACAAGCCACACAGAATCAAGAAGAGGGCGCCGCACGCCAAAGCTTTGCGATTAACCATCTTAGTCATGGCTACCAAGCCAACGTTCTGGCTGAAAGACGTATTGGGCAAAACGCCGAATATAGCGGCGAACGAAGAGCCGATGCCGTCACAAACCACGCCACCGGAAAGCTCCTTATCGGTGGCTTCGCGATCCATACCACCCTGAGTTACGCCCGAGATATCACCGACCGTTTCAACAGCCGTGACAACAAACATAACCAGTACAGGAGCAATAGCACGCATGTCGAATACAGGGGCAACGGGCATCAAGGCAGGAACGGCGAACCAGGATGCTTCTGCCACTTTATCCCAATTCAGAACCCAAGCTTTGGTGTACTCGACACCTTCGGCGGTAACGCCCGTAGTAGGCAGAACCAAACCCATGATGCCCGCAACAACATAGCCCACAATAATGCCGGCCAAAATCGAAGAAGCGCTCACAAAACCCGTGGTGGCGTGCTTAACCGCCAAGATGACGATCAAAACAACCAACGCCAAACACAGGTTTTCAAGCGAACCAAAGTCAACCGCGCTGTTACCGCCGCCGAAAGCATTAACGCCAACGCCAATAAGGCTCAAGCCGATGGAAAGCACAACAGTACCCGTGACAATAGACGGGAAGAATCTGCGAAGCGGCTTTAAAAAGAAGCCCAGAACGGCTTCGAACAAACCACCGATGAGCGAAGCACCCATGATGGCGCCATAGGCAACAAGACCACCGCCCATAGATGCGGCAACGGAATTGAACACGCCGATGAAGCCGGACGACGTGCCCATGATAATAGGCACCCTGCCACCTACAGGACCGATGCCGAACAACTGAACCAACGTTACCACGCCAGCAATCAACATGGCGTTCTGAAGCAGCGCCAACTGGATTTCCGCGAATTCGGCGGTGGCCAAACCGCAAACGCCTGTCACGATAAGCAGCGGTGTTAAATTGCCCACAAACATGGCCAGCACATGCTGCAGGCCCAACGGAACCGCCTGTGTAAGTGGAATATCGCCTTCGAACGAGAAAACGCCCAACGACCTGCCATTACCAGTGGTTTCTTCCGAAGAACCTTCTGCACGCCCTTCTTCCTTTGCGCGCAGCGGATTCTCCTGTTTTTCTTCGACCACTCACATCCCCCTTCCAAAAGGATAGTAACGGAAAAAAAATATCACCCAATTGTTACGTTTAAAAGCTTGATCGAAGAATTCCTACACCGTAATTCGATCTATACGACCAAAGAGCGGAGCCATCATTTTGGAATATCCGCCGATCACACCTGCCGAAACCATCACTGGCGCCCGCCAAACAAACGCGTTCGTTGCACGTGTGGAACGTTTTGAATCCGCCCAACTGATCAGAACTGCTTTTTGAAGCGGATACGAACTGTCGTCTTCATTCCGTCTAAATGAATTTCCCCGTAACGCTTTCAGGGCATTTCCGCACATCATCTTGCGCGCCACAGACCACAATTCTGCCACCCTCTTCGCCGCCGCCAGGACCCATATCGATAATGCAATCGGCAGCTCGAATAACATCAAGGTCATGCTCGATTACAACTACCGTAGCCCCTTTGGCAATCAACGCATCAAACACCTGCAGCAACGTTTCGACATCCCTAGGGTGAAGGCCAATGGTAGGCTCATCGAATACGAAAACCGAATCGGCCTGCTCCCTACCCATTTCACTTGCCAGTTTTAACCGCTGTGCTTCGCCGCCAGAAAGCGAGGGAGTTTCTTCGCCAAGCGTAAGATATCCCAGTCCCAAATCTCGGAGGGTTTCGAGCTTAGGCCGTACGGAATTGAGGTTCTGGCAAAAGACTACCGCCTCGTTTACGTCCATATTCATAAGCTCGGGCAAAGAACGTTCCTCGCCCTGCTTGTTGGTATAGCGAACCTGGTTTGCCTGCTTCCGATATCTCGACCCACGACATTCAGGACAAGGAATATCGACATCTGGCAGAAACTGAACATCGAGCGATATGGTTCCAGTGCCATCGCAAACGGGGCACCTGAGACTTCCCGTGTTGTAGGAAAAATCGCCGGCTTTAAGGCCAAGCTCCTTCGCATTTGCTGTTCTTGCATACATCCTTCGCAACGCATCATGAACATTGGCATAAGTAGCAACGGTTGAACGCACGTTGGCGCCGATGGGCGTTGCATCGATCAGCTTCACATGATTGATGCCTTCCGCCTGGATGGAAGAAACATGGCTTGGCATGAGTTTACCGTAACAAAGCGCCTCCAGGCCAGGAATAAGGCTCTCCAGCACCATGGTGGTTTTGCCCGAGCCAGAAACCCCCGTAATTACCGTTAGCTGATGCTTGGGTATACGAACCGAAAGCGGCTTTACGGTATGGATCGAACCGGTTTCCATGCGAATAAGGTCTTCCGAATCAGCAGCAGCGCGTTTTAAGCATTCGTCAACCGCTGTCGCACCAGATAGGTAGGGCCCTATCACAGAATCCGGGTTGCCTTCGATACTCTTCACGGTGCCCTGAGCAATAACCGCTCCGCCTTCGGCGCCTGCACCTGGTCCCATCTCGATAAGCCAATCCGATTCCTTGAGAATCTGAGTGTCATGGTCTACGAGCAAAACGGAGTTTCCGTCCCGCACAAGATCGTGCATTACGCCGTTCAATCCGACAATATTCGCAGGATGCAATCCGATAGAGGGTTCGTCGAGAACATACAGCACGCCCGTCGTACGATTCCGCACTGCCCGCGCCAACTGCATGCGCTGGCGCTCACCTGTAGAAAGAGTGGACGAAGCCCTATCGAGCGTTAGGTACCCAAGACCCAATTCCATAAGCCTAGCAGCAACTTCCTCATACGACTCACAGATGCTCTGGGCCATAGCGCGCATTTCGTTCGGTACGGCATCAGGCGCGCGCTTAACCCATGCAACAGAATCCTTCAATGTCATCTGACAAGCATCCGCTAACGACATGCCCATCAATCGCGGTGCCCGAGCTTCCTCCGAAAGCCTTGTACCGCAACATTCTGGGCATATCTCTTCTTTCAGAAATTTCTCAACGCGCTTCATGCCCTTGTCGTCCTTGACCTTGTTAAGGGCGTTGAGCACCGTTGCGGTTGCGCTGTAGTAAGTCATGTTCAGCTCGCCGGCTGAAGTGCTGTCCTTATTCTTCGGGACATAAAAGATGTGCCGCTTTTCCATCGGGCCGTCGTAAACGATTTCCTTTTCCCTTTCGGTAAGCTCGCAGAACGGGATATCGGTACGCACGCCCATTTCTCGGCAGACATCGGTCATCAACGACCACATAAGGGAGTTCCAAGGCGCAACAGCGCCCTCGTCAATGGTTTTGCTTTCATCGGGAATAAGCGTTGATCGATCAACGGTTCGAACCATTCCCGTTCCTCCACAATGCTTGCAAGCTCCCGCAGAATTGAAGGCAAGATCCTCTGCTCCCGGCGCGAGAAAATGCTCGCCGCATTCTGAACAAACCAGATTACCGTCCATTGCTGCAACATTGATACTGGGCTCTACATAGTGACCGTTGGGACAACGATGGCTGGAAAGTCGCGAGAACATCAGCCTCAAACTGTTCAGCAGTTCCGTTCCCGTTCCGAAGGTGGAGCGAATGCCGGGAACTGAAGGTCTTTGATGCAAAGCCAACGCCGCCGGCACATAGAGGACCTCATCAACATCGGCTCGGGCAGCCTGCGTCATTCTTCTCCTGGTGTACGTGGAAAGCGATTCCAGGTAGCGCCGTGAGCCTTCGGCATACAGAACCCCCAGAGCCAACGAGCTCTTCCCCGAACCGGATACGCCCGCAATGCCAACGATGCCGCCCAAAGGGATATCGACATCTACATTTTTCAGGTTATGGACCCGAGCTCCTCTAACTTTTATGCTGGTTGGTCCCTGTTCATCATTCATCCGGACAACCTCCACATGCGATCTTGTTGCTGTTTCAGATACATCGTAGTGAATCAATTGGAAAGATCCCGCTCAAGAGCATCACGGCTCATTCGTTTCCCCGCTGGGACGTAAAGGATCATTTTGCCCTACACGCACTTTTTGAGCATAACCTCACCAGCCCGCCATCGAGGAAAGCCGCGGTATTGCGTTTGACTCGAGGCAATAAAAAAGGCTGGCGACCCTTCCGTCAACCAGCCCCACGTTCCTTAGAACAAGCGAATCAATGGGCGTGGCCACCATGACAACACGCACCGTGTTCATGGACATGGCCCCGACATTCGCCATGAGCCTGTTCGTGACCCTGGCATTCCCCATGCACATGCTCGTGGCCATGATGGCATCCGCCATGGCTATGACCATGGTGATGACCGCAAACCGGCATGGTGCTCTTCTCGAGGATGCCAGCCAACAGGCACGATACGGCATCGTCCGCCAAACCGGACAAGCCGCCAAACAGCTCGATCCCCTGAGCAGCAAGTGCGCTCTGGGCGCCACCGCCGATACCGCCGCACAGGAGAACATCAACGTCGTTCCCCTTGAGGAAACCTGCCAAAGCACCATGGCCTGAGCCCTGGGTATCAACTACCTGAGTTGCCACAACCTGGCCCCCATCAATGTCATACAGCTTGAATGTCTGAGTTCTTCCAAAATGCTGGAAGATTTCGCCATTTTCATACGTTACTGCAACCCTCATAAGGGCCTCCTTTTTCTTGGGACTGCCTGCAGATGCAAATCCGGCTTCACCGCACGGAGGAAACGCAACGTTGCCTCCCTCAATACGAAGCCGTTTACCATTCACCAAACTATCTGCTACTTTCGAACGGGCTCGTTCGTATATGCCCGTTACCGTGGTCCGCGAAACGCCCATGCGAACGGCAGCTTCTTCCTGACTCATTTTCTCTAAATCGAGAAGGCGTATTACCTCAAGCTCGTCATAAGCAAGCTCAACGGTATCCCCTGTGAGAATTCCATCAGGCACGAACCCAACGAATTCAGGCACGATGCCCACAAACCGAGTTCTTTCTTTCCGTCCCGCCATAGCATTTCCTTTTCTGACATATGTCATAATTTAGTCTAGAAGTATAATCATGCAATGCAACGTTATTTTTGACATATGTCAACTTTAATCTACGAACGGCGTGGAAAATGCTTTTGCACCGAGCCACAGGAAAACAAAAGTCGCATCTTCGCCAAATCAGCCGCAGGATTACAATGTTCGTCAAACACTATCTGCAGAAAGCAGGACGCAATGAACCAAGCCCGCTATTCAATCCTATTCAGCAGCAGCACCGGAAATACCAAGTTGTTAGCTGAGACTATCCGCGAAGCATTGCCCACGGAATGCTGCGACTATTTCGGTGCTTGTTCTGCAAACGAGCCCGAGTCCAACACGGTCTACGTAGGCTTTTGGACTAACAAGGGCATTGCCGACGACAACGCTCTTCAGCTGCTGAAGGTGCTGCGAAATAAGAAGATTTTCCTGTTCGGAACCGCAGGATTCGGGGGCAGTGAAGCCTATTTCAAAGGCATCCTGGATAAAACCAAGAAAGCCATCGACGCAAGCAATACCGTTGTCGGGGAATACATGTGCCAAGGCAAAATGCCCCAATCCGTGCGGGAACGCTACGTAAAGATGAAAGAACAGCCCAATCACATGCCCAATATCGATGCGATGATCGAAAACTTCGACGAAGCGTTAAGTCACCCCGACGAAGACGACCTGAATGCGCTCAAAGAACTTGTGGCAAACAACGCGCAATAAGCAGCAAATTGACCAGACAAGCAAGATCATCGGCGGCGACTAAAGGATTCCCTTAGCCGCCGTTTTATACAATTCGCCAATTAGGACGACCCCAATCTCGACCATCACGCGCTAGAGGTTCCAGCTGAACAACAATCGTTAAATTAAAGCGTTATCCAAATGCATAACGCGTATCAAACCCAACAGACGTTGGATTTCCGCTTCTCTACCCAGCACCCATTGCGATATCTATCCGTTGGGGCAATCCACCCATCGTGAAAACAAAAATTGAAGCGTTTTTGCAACTTTTTTGCGATTAGGGGCTCACTTCCATCCCCACAAAGCGAAAACAGGCCGCCATGAAACCGATTTACCTGCGCTTTTGCACCTCAATCCCTGGTTGGAAAGCTCGGAACAATCCCTAATCGCAAAAAAGTTGCAAAAAAGTCGAGATTTTTGTTTCTGGACTCTCGGAGCAGCTTCAGCATGACGATTTGGTCAGGGCGGACCCAGCATAGCATCGCAAGCGGCTTCGCGGCGGCTTCCGTGAGCGGCAACCGCACACTGCGCAGCGTGGTGCCGAGCGGGCGGCGCGTACTGCACAGCGTGGCAGCTCCTGTGGGCGCCGCCACGCCCACCCCCTCCTGTCTCCCAGAGCAAAAGAAAACCTCCCATCCCCCAAGCTGCCTGTCAGCTCAAGAAATGGGAGGCAATCACGGTAGAAATACCGCCAAACTCACGCTCGGCGTGCCGTCCCCTATGCGCTACTCACGCTCGGTATGGCATCCCCTATGCGCTACTCACGCTCGGCGCGCCGTGCGCGTGCCCCACGACGGCGGCTGACCGTTGCAGCAAAGCCGGCGCCCACTACAACGATAGCAGCCAGAATCGCTTGCAGGAAAGTCCAGTCGCCCGTCTTGGAGAGGAAGGAATCACTGCCACCCTGATCGTCGGGGATCGGAGCGGCATCGTCGGTAACGGAAATGTACGCGATACCGTCTTCGCCGTTTTCGATAGCCACCTTCGAAGAGGCAGCTAGAGAATCGCCGTCGAGTTTAACGGCGCCATCGGCATAGACGACAAGCGTTACCGGGTCGATCGCCATATAACCATCCGGCGCCTGCGTTTCCGTCAAAACATACTTCTCGCCCTCTGAAGAGCCAATAAGCTGCATGTCCTTGAACGCCACGCCATCGCCGTTTGAGGTAAACGTCTTGGTGGCAGAGCCATCGGGGAACGCGCCAGAAAGGGTGAACTGGGCGCCTTCCAATGCTGCACCCTGCTTATTCTGCTTGCTCAGACTTACCTTCAGCGGCACATCGGCGCAGGTAATGCCAATTTCACCTTGATCGTCGGAAAGCGTCCATGCCTCAGGAGCGGCAGAGCGCTGAACGAGGCAAATGGTGCCATCATCGTTTACCGCAAAACGAAGCGTATCCTGCACAAGCTCGTAGCCCGCAGGCGCTTTCACCTCGGTAAGAAGGTAACTTTCGCCCGCGACAAGGCCCTCTATCGAAGACGCCTGGCTGAACTCGCCCACCGTTTCACCGCCAAGGATCTGCGCCTCGACGTCGGCTATACGCAAGTTGCCCTGGCCGTCCACGACGATGCGCTTCTTCCCTGGCGTCATCTGCCCAAAGCCCTGGGCAAAGCTGCCCTCAAGGTCGAATTCGGCGCCGGCAAGTGCCTGGCCGCCCTCGGCGGATACCTTGGAAAGCATCACGCTGGTAGGCTCGTCGACGGCAGTTATCTGCGCAATGCCCTCGGCATCTTCCGACACGCTCCAACCCTGCGCAACAGCATCCGCATCAAGGGCATTGCCCTCAGCATCCACCGCCACAAGCGTGCCGTCCGCCTTCACCATCACGTTCAGCGGTTCGGCGATAAGCTTGTAGCCCAGCGGCGCACGCGTCTCGGAAATCGCATAGATGTTGCCGGCAACCAGCAGAGACGACCAGCCCTCAGTCCATCCGTCGGTGCCCACCGTCATAACATCGGTGGACTCCTCAGTGCTGCCCGCGAAGACGCCCGTCACCGCGAACTCAGCGCCCGCCATGAAATCAGGATCGGCCGATTCGACTCCTTCGCCGCCGATTGCGCGGCCCTGCTTAAGGATACGGAACTCGATTGCCTTATCGGCAGCAACGATTGATGCCGAGCCACCCTCAACAGACCAGCCCCACGCCTCGCCGGCAGGAACCACAGCGCCGTCGTTGCCCATGGTAAACACGAAGGGCTGCGTATTAAGCTCGTATCCTTCGGGGGCGCGCGTCTCGGTAAGGGTATACTTCTCGCCTGCGACAAGGCCTCGGATAGCGTCAAGGCCCTCGCCATCGGCAACGGCAGAACCGCCCGAAACGGTAAGCTTGCCGTCGGCACCTACGATCACCTTGGCAGCGTCGCTGCCCACGCGCTCGACTGAGCCACCCTGACCATCGCTGAATGCGCCCTCGATCGTGAACTCAGCACCGCCAAGCGCCTCGTTCGAGTCGATGTCCACCTTAGATAAGGATACCTCGGTAATGGCGTCGGTGGCGGTAACCGCTGCCACACCACCCGCCGCGGTAACCGCAAAGCCCTCAGGGGCTTGGCCTGCGACGGCAAGGGTGCCGTCGCCGTTCACCGTGAAGGAAAGCACGCCTTCAATGAGCTTGTAACCGGCAGGCGCTTTTTCCTCTTCAAGGGTGTACGTGCCGCCCACAACCAGCTGCGCATCGAGCGAGGTTTTACCGTCCGCTCCCGTGACCAGGGTCTTCGCTCCAGTGGTTCCGTCAGCAAAGATACTGCCCTCTGCCGGCGTCACGCTGAACCCAGCGCCCTGCATGGCGGATGCATCGGCGCCTTCCGCCTGCTTTGCCACCGTCATGGAGACAGGATCATCGGTCGCAACAATGAGCACAGCACCGTTCTCGGAGTCGCTGCGATCGTCGATCGCCCAACCCGCAGGCACTTCGCCTACAACGGTTACGGAACCATCATTGGAAACCTTGATCTTGAGCGCATTCGAAAGAAGCTTGTAGCCAGCAGGCGCCTTGGTCTCGGTGATGGTGTATTCCTGACCCGCCTTGAGCATCGAAGACAGCGCCTCGGTAAAACCGTCGCCGTAGGTGGTAAGGGTTTCTGCCCTCGATTCCGTTTCTTCTGCGAACACGCCCTCGATCCGGAACTCGGCACCGTTCATGGCGCTGTCGCCTGCACCATCAGAAGCCGCCTTCCTGATGGCAACCTCGATAGGATCGTCGGTGGCAGAAACGGTGATGTTGCCTTCGCCTGTCACGGCAAAGCCCGCAACAGCTTCGCCCTTCGCAACGATGGACCCATCGGTTGACACCGTGAACACGAAGTCTGCCGCATTGAGCACATAGCCCTCAGGAGCAACCGTTTCCTTCAGCGTGTACTCAGTTGCGCCATCGGCAATCAGCAGCGCGCGATCAACCTCGGCCATGCCGTTTTTGTCAGTGGTAAGTGTGCGCTGGGAGGAGCCATCGGCAAAAACACCCGTCAGCTGGTACGTTGCGCCTGGAAGCCTCCACAGCCCATCGATTGCCGAGCTCTTCTGGATGTACATCTTGGTGGGGCTGTTCCATACATCGCCCGTGAATACGGTGATGGCGGCAGAGCCCGAATCCGTCTTCTCGGACTTGAACGCCGCAGGAACACTGCCCACTGCTTTCAACTGGCCATCGGATGCCACCTGGACCGTGAGCTTCTGCCCAACGCGCTTGTAGCCCGCAGGCGCAACAAGCTCCGAGATCTCGTACTTGCCGCCCACCACAAGCTGGCCCGAAAGAGACGTCTTACCATCGCCGTCGGTGGCAGCAAGGGTTTTCTCCCCCGTCGTTCCGTCGGCAAATGCAGAGCCGCCAACCGGCGTCACGCCAAATACAGCACCCGAAAGCGCATTCTGGCCAGACTCGTCCTTTTTCACGATAGTAAGCTCAACCGGGTCGTCAACGGCCTTGATGGAAACCTTACCGTCTTCGATGCCCATCGTGCCGTTTTCAAACGAAGCGCCCTCGGCATTCACCTGATCGATGGTGCCCTCGGCATTCACCATGAAAGAAAGCGTACCCTTGATCTGCTTGTAGCCAGCAGGCGAAGATGCCTCCCACAGCTGATAGGTGTTGCCCGCAATCAATCCAGGCAGGGAATACGAGCCCGCGTCCATCGTGAACACGCGCTCGGTTTCGCCTGCTTCCGAGCTGTCGGCAAACACGCCCTTTATGCGGAACGTGGCACCAGAAATTGCGGAATCGGCGCTGTTATCACCCTTGTCGGAGCCGTACTTGGAAAGCGTTACCTCGATGGGGTTGTCCACCGCAACGAAGCCCAAGTAGTCGCCGTACAGCAGGTACTGACCGTTCGAGATACCCTGATCGTTCGCTCCCCCTTCGTACACTTTGCCGTCTTCTGACACGGTGAACGTGAAGGCTCCCTGGATCAGCTCGTAGCCATCAGGCGCCTTGGTTTCGGTGATGGAATAGGTTTCGCCCGCCACGAAGCGCAGCGAAGAGATGTCGCTCACGCTCATTCGCTGGTAGGTCTTCTGCTCAGCAACGCCGCTTGTGTAGTCCTTGGCAAACTTGCCCTCAATAGTGAATTCAGCACCAGAGAGCTGTTGCTCTCCGGTATTGCTTCCCCGCTTGGCCAAACCCAACCGAACGGGAGCATCGGTCTGGGTAATGGTTACCGTATCGCGATTGGCAATGGAGTAGCCAACGTTGCGATGGGAATCCTGGCTCGTAGCCGCTGCGCCATTGGCTCTGGTTTGGTCCGAAGAACCCGCAACAACCGTGCCGTCGTCCTTGACGGTGAACGTGAACTCGGTGCCGTCCAACACATAGCCTGCAGGAGATGCCGTCTCCTTGATGGTGTAGGTTTCGCCACCGATAAGACCTTCCACCTTCACCGCACCCTTCAAAGCTTGAGTGGTTGCCGTGGTGTAGGTCCTGGCATCCTGCTGAGGCTGTCCGTCTACGCCACGGAACTTGCCCGAGATCTGATACGTTGCGTTGGCAACATCCATTCCACTGGTGCTCTTCTTGTTAAGGAAAACCTCGATAGGCGTATCCTTGGCAACGAGCACCGCACCGCCATCGGCGATTGTCCAGCCAGCAGGAACCGTGCCCACCGCTTCGACGGTGCCGGCGTCGGTTATCTTAAACTGCCCGGCGGGCAGCTTCTCGTATCCCGCAGGCGCTTTCGCCTCTTCGATGGTGTAGGTCTTGCCCACAACGAACAGCCCGCTTGCCACGAATTTGGCCATATCCCCATCGGGAGCAACCGTTTTCTCGGTGCTACCGTCGCTGAACGTGCCCTTTATCTTGAACTCGGAACCGGCAAGCGGCCTGCCATTCTCATCCTGCTTATAGAAGATGACGCTCGTTGCCTCGTCTTTGACCAGAACGTTGCTCACAGAGCCGCTGACTTGGATTTCCCAGTTCCCCATTGCCGAATCCGTCACGATACGAGCAGTGCCATCATCGCCGATCGTGATCACGATGGAGGCAGGTGAAGGCAGCGAATAACCGTTCGTAGCCTTGGTTTCCGTGATTGTGTAGCTGTTGCCCGCAATAAGCTGACCCGTAAGCGAAGAAGAACCGTCGATCGGCAGCGCCTTGCCTGTCGTGTCCGTGACAAACGCCTTGGAGGCAGATCCGTCCACAAATGAAGAACCTTCATTGGGCACAATGGTGAATTCGGCATCCTTCAAAGGAACCGTACCGTCCTTGTCGGTTTTCCAGATAACAAGATCTGTCTGGCTGTTAGCGATTTGACCTGCATGAAGCGGCACCGTCGATGAAGCCTGAACGTTATCGGCCTTGATCTCCATCTCATTTGAGATAGGCCAGCCGCCATCAACCATGCCCACATAGCCGTCAGCGGCCTTGGACTCTACGAAACGATAGATGCCCCACGGCAGGTTCTCTACACCCAGTTCGCCCGCTTTTGATGCGACGCCGCTTGCAGCATCAGCCTCCGAAACAGCAGTGATGGCACCTGCGGCATCCACCGCAGCACGGTAGCTCTTACCCGTCAAAAGGCCGTGAGCCACATCGGCCCACTGCCCATCGGCATCCTTCTTCTGAAGGGTGAACTGCGCCCCGTCGACACCCTGGCGGTTATCGGAGGCATCGACCTTCACCAGGTTGATCGAGCCATGCAGCGGCGTATTAACAAGCTCGCCGCCAGTGCCCAGCGAAAGGGCCTTTCCGTTGTCTTCGTTTGTTACCGTGAAGTTGATTGGCACCGTGCCGCTCAGGTCGTAACCGGTGTTCGCGATTTCGGTAAGGGTATAGCTGCCCTTCTTCAAGCCGGTAAGCTTGAGCACGCCAGCATCGGTGGCCTTCGAGGCTTCAACCTTGGAGGCGGTGGCATCGAAGGCATACTCCGTGCCGGACCTGAGGTCAGAGGCAATAAGCTCGCCACTAAAGGTGCCGTTATCACGCTTTAGGGCAAACTTTGCTCCCGAAACGGGTTCGCCAGTCTCCGAGTTGGTTTTCTTCAACTGTGCCGATGCATTGAACTCATCGTTTTCCGCTTCGACCTTCACGTTAGGCTGGCTGGTTTTGTTTTCTTCAACCTGGAATGAGAATGCCTTACCAAGCGCATCGACAGTGTTGCTCGATGCGCTCGTTTCCACGAAGTAGTAGTCGCCCAAAGGAAGGCCGTCGCTTGCGTGCCGGTAATACTTGGCAAACTCGCCGAAAGCTTCGTTGACGTTCTGGTAGGACATCATCTCGTCTTCGCTCGAATACCAAACGCCGTCATCCCCTGTAGTGATGCCCGTGGCAATAAGGACACCGCCGCCATTGGCAGCATTACCATCGTAGGCACCCTTGTACAAGTCGAACGTCATATTCGCAACGGCAGCCTTGTTGCTGCCATGATCATAGAATTTGTGCAGCACCACCTCGCCTCGCGTCACCGCATCAGTGACTGAAACGCAGACAACGCCATCGGGGCCTGCCGAGGCTTGGGCATATTTCCCTCCCGACCTCAACGTCACAGCACCATCGGCAGAAACCAGGATCTGGAAATCCGCAGCCTGGACGTGGCCCGCAGGGGTCTTCGTTTCCTTCACGGTATAGGTGCCTGCAGGGAGGCCAACCAAGAAGCCCTGATTGTCGCCGGTCATAGCCACGCCAGGATCGGTGCTGCCAGATGCCCTGCCGCCATGCCACACCGTGCTAGAAACAACGCCTTGCTCGTCACGCTGCCATGAAGCGAACGTCTTCCCGTCTCGCACAAGATCGAACACAACGCCATTCAAACGCTCGCCGTCGGAACCCGTGGACTTGTCGCCGATCTTGTCCATGGTGAAGCGCGTCGCCGTGTTGGTAATGGTTGCAGTTGTGACGTCACCTGTAGCCTTGTCCACGCTGGCATCGTCGGCATAGCTATCGAAGAAGCCCGAAGCTCCATCGCTCACCTCGACCACACGGTACTGGTACACTTTGCCCGCCTGATCAGCATAGGGCAACGAGGAGAACTTGAATGTCCAGGCGCCGTTTTCACCCATAGCCCACTCAGCCTGGGGCGCAGTACCGCCATCCTTTTCGGCGTCGCTCCACGCCAAACCATCAAGAGAGCGCTGCACCTTGAGCTTTACTGAACTTTGAACCTGGTCAAGCGTCGTGGGCGCAAGGCCTGTACCATAGTCGTTGAAGCGCTTGGTACCCGATACATCCACCGTATTCAAAGTGTTGGTAAAGGTCTGGCCGGGCACGCCGGGAGCATTTGCGCCAACCCCCACGGCAACCAGCTGAACCTTGCCATCGGCGCTCGAGGCCACAAGCGTGCCTTCCACCTTGTAGCTGCCAACAACCTTTTCAACAAGGCGATAGGTGTATTCCTTGCCGTCGACATCTGCCTTGGGCAGGTTCTCGAACGTTGCCGTGGCATCGGCGCCCGTACCTGAAATGGTCGTCTTCAGCAAGAAAGAAGCGAGCTCGCCTGCGTCGTTGGCAAAGGGGTTACCGATATCGGCGCCGTACTCGGACAGCCATTTCCAAGAATTGTTATCACCGGGCGTGGTGGAGCGCTGCACCGCATAGGTAACAGACCAGCCATCGCCTGCAGCGTTCGTGCCGGGGCGCGTTACCCACTCGTTGTCGTTGTCGATCCAGGTTTTCTTCGCCGTAATCGCAGTCGCATCGAGGGTGTTTGTTATGGTGGAGATGCACTCTGTTACGCCCTGGCCATTCACATTCAAAGAAGAAGTCTGCGAGGGTTGATAGGGGTAATAGCTGCGGTATGTGCCATCGTTATCAGGAGAGGCAACCTCTACAACCTTTTCGTTGCTCGAACCAGCGTTGTATACCAGCTTTTTCTCGACTGCGCGCCAGGCAAGGGTGTGGATGGTGCCATCTTCGCCCTTTGCCTGCGCAGGCAGTTGCTTCCAGGTATACGAGTACTCGCTCTTGCCTTGGTTGTCCGGTTCCTTCGCAGACCAAGTCTGCTCAAATGCCTGCGCGGAGCCCTTGTACATGAAGCTGGTAAGGGCATTGCCCTCGCCATCAACGATGCCAAGCTGGTCTTTTAGAACAGTACCGGCTTCGCCCCACTCGCCATCGTCGACCTTTGCCTGCAAAGCAACGGTCACATCAGGGCGCTGCTTCCAGTCGAGGTCTTCGTTGTCCTTCCAAACCTTTGAAACAGTAAGCTCCGTGTCAAGGTAGTTGACAATCGGAGGAACGGGAACGGGCGCATCGGATTCATGGTTGTCGGCATTGACCGTGCCGCCATTGGCAGAAACAAGATACTTAGAGTTCGTATCCGGAATCTCCTTAACCGTATAGCGCCAAGGCTTCCCATCAGGCGCGTACTCCTCCAGGTTCGAAATGGTGTAAACCCAGGCATCGGTTTGGGAATCCTTATCCCATGAAAGGTAGTTCGCAGCGGCAGGATCGTCGCTTTGCAGATGGATGATTCCCTTAGAAGCATCGGAGCCAAGGCCCAATGCGCCCAGGGCAAAGCCAACCAGTCCCGCAGCTTCACCCTGGGAATCAGGCGTGCCGTCTTGATAGGAACGTGTTACCTCAAGGGTGATGTTCTCTGGTCGGATTCCGAAAGCGTTGCTTTGGTCTTGCCAGGTTTTCTTGCCCTGCAGCGAAACAGTTGCATCTTCAGGATAATACGAGTTCTGGAACGTGACATCAGGCGTGGTATCGTTCGCCACAGCGGTGGCAGAAGGTTGCGCAAATGTGCCTGAATCAAGAAGGCTTGGTCCCTCGAGATCGGTCGAGGCAATGCCATTGCCCACGAAGCTGCCCCAGGTGAAATCAGAGGTGTCGGCAAAGGTCTTGTCGCCCTTGGCCACAAGGGTGCCATAGCCATCAACCGAATCTTCAACGATGTAGTACACCCAGTATTCACCTGACGGTGTGTAAATGTCCACATTGTCGAAGGTGTAGCTTCCCTCGCCCGTCGTCGTGCCATCAGCACCAGCGCTCAGGGCAATATCGCCCGCTGAAAGTGTGTGCGTTGCCACAGGCTGCGCATCGCTTTTAGTACCGTCTTTCGTAATGTAGTAGCGGTACAGAGCGAAAGTGGTATCGGGGACCTTGTCGCCTGCGTCAAGCCCGTCATAGAGCTTCTTTACCGTAAGCTTGCCCTTCTCCGATGCATAGAAGTTGGCAATAAGGGAGGATCCGGGCATGCCCTGGTACACCTGATACACCTTTCCTGCGGCAGAACCAGCAGAAGTGCTCGTCAGATCGTTTACCGTAAAGCCACCTGGCTTATTCGCCAACCCATCGATCACCTCAACGGCGCGATACTCGTAGAGATGGCCGTTTCTGTCGTATTTCGGCAGGTCGTTTTCGGCAGAAACCTCGATGCCATCGCCGTTTTCGCCATATTGGGTAAGGGAATAGCTATAGCCCTGATCGTTTTTCGTCAGCTTTTTCGTCCACGCAACAGCAGTTTTACCATCAGCGACGCCCTCCGCCGATGCGGTGCTATCCACGCGCTGAACAGCATACCCACCGTCTTCGGTTTCGGTTATAACCAGGTCGCTCCAGGCAACAGGATCGCCCTTTTGCCATGCGCCGGCTTCATCGTACGAACCATTCGCAAGCCTGCGCTGCAGGTACACCGAGATACCAGGTAAATCGACATCATTGAAGCCATACGGCATGTTTTCCCAGTGCTTTTCGCCCTCGGCAGAGTAGGAATTGGCAATCCGATAGTTCAAGGTGCCGTCTTCGCGGATTGCGTCTACTGTACCACCCTGCTCATCTTCGCCTACGACTTCAGTGCGCTTAGCCGCTGCAACCTCATCACTTGCCTCGTCCCACTTGACATTGCCTGGGTCTTCGTCGTTGGCACTGAAGGTATACCACGGATCACCGTAGTCAAGGTTTGCCGTTGAAGAGCCAGGGACACTGGTGGAAAAGCTTGCGTAGTACACAATTTCCTTGCCGTGGCTATCGTACTTGGGCAAGTTCTTGATAGTTGCCTTGCGGTTGTAATCGTCTATCGATTCCCACGTGTAGGCATCGGGGATAGTTACCTTTTCGAGCGTGGTTTTGGGATAGCCATTGCTGTCCATGACCAAATTGCCCTGAGCATCATATTCGTAGACCTGGCGCCACACCGTAAGATATACATCGGGACGCTGCCGTACCTGCTCGTTCACATACCCGTCGTACCATTTGGTAAAGAAGGTAACGTCTTTGGTTTCAACGCGCTTATTGTTGTACGTCACATCGATCGAATCGGCGAAATGCCATTTCGAATCGTAGGACATGGTGCGATCCGTCTCGGAAGAGGCATAGTCGGCAGAATCCTCAAGCCAAGACTCTTCGATCGTCCAGTCAACCACAGCGCCCGCCAAATCGTATTTCGGCAACGTGGCGAATTGCACCTGAGAATCAGAAGCAGTGCTATCTATGCGCACGCAAAGCTTGGCACCCTCGTCGCCATCGACCCTATTGCCATCCTTGTCGGCAAGCCAAACATCGGCAGAATCGGTTTTGACGTTGTATATCGTTTTCGAGGATAAATCGGAAGAAGTGTACACGTAGCGCTTTTCATTAACACCCGAATCCCCCACGTTTACGTACACGTCGCCGTTTTCGTCCGCATGGAACACATTGCCTTCGCGTGAAGAGGACAGCACGAGGCTCGCTTCTGGGCGGTTACTGGGGTTAGACCCCTGATCCGTCCAGGTCTTATTGGCGGTAACGTCCACCACGCCAACGCGCCTGTTGCTTACCTCGAGCGAATTCAGCGAATCGTTCCTACCGTAAGAAACATCGAAGGCATAGCCCTGGTTGTCGTTGGAAGAGACAACCATACGCTCATTCCACGGATTGTCCGGATTGGTATCTGCCCAGTTGATCAGGAATTGCTGATAATCGGCGCCAGCAGCGCCGGATGCAACTTCATCGCGGGTGAGCACCAGGTAGTTGCCGTCCGCATCTTGCGCATCGTCAACCGAAAGCTCGCGAATGTAGACATCTTTGGCCTGATCAAGCCCACCAACCCCGATAGGGAGCTCGGAATACCAGCCGTTATCCTCGGACAGCATGGTGTCGCCGATCTTCTGATCCTTGGTATATACGACCTGACCGTCCTTCTCGATATCATGGGCCGCAAAGACACCCACCCTCACAGGCACACGTGCCGATGTGTTACCGCCATCGCTCCAAGTTTTGCTTACCCGCACAATGGAGGCGTCCTCGCCGGGCCTGTTCTTGATTTTTGTGAGATTCGGGACCCCATCGGCGAAAGGATCGTCGGGGTCCTCTTTGTAGTTGCGATGGTACTCGTGCTGACGAACGTAGCCCTCGCTGCCCTCCATGACCATATAGGTGTATTCGGCACCGTTTTCATCGTACTTGGGCAGGCCGGTGAAATCCATGTTCCACGGTGTAGTCTCCTGATAGAAGAAGACAGTTCCATCATCAAGGGTAACCTTGGTCGGTTCGTCTTGCGCAGTGCCAGTCAGGGTGAACTGATGCAAGGCATTACCGTTCCTCGTAAGCGTGACGCTGACCGGCTTGGCATCGTAACCGAGGTTGCTCGTGTCCTGCGTATATTCGCCTGAGCTCTCGCTCCACCAGTACTTTTCCGCACGGGCGGTGGTCTGGTCTATGTACTTATTTACCAGCACGCCCTTTTCTTTGTCGTAGTAGCCCTCGAAAATGAGCGGAACATGTTCGCCAGACGCATCGGTAATGGAAGACAGTACCGCAAACGTACCCGTCATAAGGCTCTGACCGGTTGTATGATCGATGTCTTGGGCAAAGAAGCTGAACGAATCCGGCTTTTCAATGTAGGACTCACTCCAGCGGTAAACCCATTCCTCGCCGTTCGCATCGAAACGGGGTACTTGAGAACTCACCGTTTGCGTAAGGTTTTCCGCAGTCCAACCGGTGACCGTCTTGTTCTGATCCCCGAAAGGAACGTCGTCGCAGTATGAGAAGATATACGGGAATTCATTGGTTCCCCCCGTATCGGGGTCGGTAAACGTGTAGCTGTCGCCGTTTGCCACCCAATAGCCTAGATTCTCATCGAAGCGGGCGTGCTTCTTTAGAATTCGCTCGAGTTTGAACGTCACCGATATATCGGCAATCTGATCCTGGAAAGATGCTGCGTCCCAGGTTTTGGTGAGCTCAGGCGTGGTTGTCTCGGATCGACGATTGATGATAGTGCCGCCCGAATACACCGATTTGTCGCCCTCGGCGCGGACGAAGCCCTTGGTGGCATCGACCTTGCCAGAAAAGTCGTCATTGTAGTAGTTCGGCGCAGTATCGCCCGTAACCGCACCGTCTTCGGCATCGACACCGGAACCAAACAGGCGCTCATAACCCGCCGGCGCATCTTCGCGCAGGAAGTACACATAGGGATAACCAGCAGGATCGTATTTGGCGGTAGATACATCTTTATACTTGCTGCGCAAGAAAGCGCCCAGATCTATCGTGCCATCGGGGGCATTTCTACTCTGTTCCGCCGTAAGGCTGATGGAGATATACGCACCACCATCTTCGCGCACGGTCACTTGGGATGCGGCATCGGGACCTTCCCCATCTTTAGCGGAATAGCGCCACAGCGTGTAGTTGGTGTCGGGGCGTGCAGAAGCATCGTCGTCGAGCCACTTCTTCGTAAAATCAACACGCGTGGTGCCCCTGTGGATGACGGATACCGTGCCATTGTTGTATGCCGCAGAAACATCCGAACCGTAATTCGGCGTATTGGCGTTGTTGTACGTTACCTGGTAGGAATCGGTATAGGTTGAGCTTGTACCGTCACCGTTGTCGATCGTGGTGGTGTGCTTCTCTTCGTCTTGCTTGAAGCTATAGACCAACGTCGATCCATCGGGGTGATACAGAGGCCAACGAGCAGGACCGAGCGCACCTGATTTACCATCGTCGGAGATGCTCAACTTCAGGCTGCCAGTCGTGATGGCTTTATAGAATTCGCCGTCTTTGCCTTCGCTCCCCTTCTGCACCAGCTCTTCTACAACAACACCGTTTTTCACCTTTTGGGTGATGATGGAAGAGAGCACACCCCATTTTTCAAACCATTTCTCCATGCGCTCATCGTCGGACATGGCGGCAAGCTCGTTTGCCTCGTCACCGACATGCAGGCTCAAATTGAACGTAACATCACCAAGAAGCTGCAACACTTCTTGGGTGTCGGTAACGTAGCTGGGGTAACGATCCCGAGAGGCAACCACATAGGCATTGTTATATACAACGTCATCGCAATTAAAGCCCTCGTGTTTGATTGCCCACGTGATGTTCTTGGCGGTCTGGGTATAGACAGGATTCTTGTCTTCATCAAGAGCAGGATTTCCCTCATCGTCGCGAAGGAGGGTTTTGGTTATAACCTGCGAATACAATTCATTCGCAGAAATGGAATACGTATTGGTCTGCGTTTGCCTTACCTGAATGATGCGGTCATTGCCGGGATCCCGCAACGCCTCGAATTGTTCCTGGGTCATGCCCAGCAGGCGCTTGGCATCTTCCGAAAGAACGTTGTTGCCCGCATCGTCGGTTTGGGTGAGACAATACTGCTTGTCGTCGCCTTCGACCTGGAAATAGATCCGATACTCGTAATTGTTCATGAGCTGGCTGGCGGAAGGACGCATTGCAGAATTGCCGTCGGCCCACACCGTGGTAAATTCTGCTTTGCCCCCACGCTCGGAAGAAAGAAAGGTCTCGGAATCGACCAGCGCGGCAACATCACCAGCATTGGACGCGGCAGCAGGCACTCCTTCGCCACCAAGCGTATTAGCAAGTCCCGCCATAAAAGCAAGCGTCGCCTTAGAGGGAATGGAAAGCTTGACGGATCGATCGTCAGGCGCACCTTGCTGCAGCTTCCAATCGATTTCGCTCTCATCGTCTTGGGCAAGCTGGGAGTCGAAGGAAACGGGAACGCTCACGCTGGCAGACAGAACGGTGCGCGTGGCGCCTTCCGTGTTGACTTCTACTGCGGTAGCCTCGGTGTCAAGGGCGGGTTTGCCCGTGACGGTATCGACCGGAGCGCAGAACTCGAACTTGAGCTTCCCGTTGCTCCATGAAGCCGTGGCGATCTTCACCGTAGTGGCGTTGCCCCCATCATCGTTCTGGAACACGTCTAACTTGGCGGTTTCATCCTGAACCGCAAAGCCCTCGGGCAACGCCTGGGTGAACCAGTCACCTGGAACCACAGCATCGTGCGCTGGCGCGGATTCATCGGCACCAGCATCCGCATGGTTCCATTTGGAAGCATCAAGCTCAAACGAAAGGTCCAAGCTTGCAGGGATGCTCGCAGGAAGCTGGTCTGCCTGCTTCTTGTCCTCTGCGTTTTCGGACTGGGATGGGGCTTCGGTTGCCTTGCTTTGGCTGGAAGCCTGCTGAAGCGAATCCTTTAGGGCAACAGAGTCCACCACAAGACCTTTGGAAGTCAGCTTAAGGGCGTAAAACTGATTGGTCCATTCGGTCTTTTCAAGAGCTTGTTTCCGGCTTTCATCCTGGGCAGTTGCGGCATTGTCCTGCTGAGTTGCATCGGCATTGTGCGAGGGATCCGTCGCCGTCGAACCATTGCCCGCAACCGTGGCGTTCGCTCCATCGGCAGGGCCAGAAGAAGTGCCGGCATCGGTGGGATCAGCTGAATCCGTGCTGTTCTCAGAGCTGGAGCCTTGTGCGGCGCCTGAACTGGAATCGAGGATGGAATCAGTGCCCGTAGCAGCAGAATCGCCGCCATCGGCGGACGCATATTCCTGTGCCGCTTCAGTTGCCGCCTGCGCCTGACGCATATTGGTCAGGTTGCTGGTCAACGTCGTGGGCAAGCACAGGGTGAACGCCATGAAGACGGCAAAAACCTTGTAGCCCATCGATTCTTTCAGTGTTCGCTTTACGCGATGCGAGTTCATATGTCGTGCCCTTCCGCAAGCCAACTACGCATTACCTAGCCGGCCGATTCACGCAGAGTAGAGGCTCTCCCAATAACGAGCGCCCTCTCTGCGTATAGCGATTCAGTGTTTCAATCATCTGCTTGAATCTCTGGGCTGCCCTACCGCCCCCCTCCTAAAGACAAAGGATGGTGCTGATCACACTGCACGACCGCCGATAGCGTCATGCTGCCCAGAAATACGCATATTCTTTTTCATTTTATGACTTCTACCTAATCTTGGAGTATTTTTCCTTGCCCGCATCCAGATATGCTCTAATCAAAGTCCATAAGACACCCGAACAGGTGATGCGAGACGCCTGAAACGGACAGCAAGAAAGCGCGCTCCCACCTGCGCGAAAAGATTGGAGGCTTGCTGCTCATCCCCTATCGCGAGAAAGCCCCCAAGGGCGCCATGTAAGGCAATCAGATGGAATAAGACCTTGCGTCGCTTGAGTTGGATACGATAGACGATACGTAACCCACTTCACGCGTTCAGTGATTTTCTACACCCATTACAGTCTGAGATAGGCCGTCGATGAGCTTCGGTGGCGATCATCCGGCACATGGCCATGGCAAGATATCGTCCTGATGCGTTCCCGTGCTGCCGGCCGTGGCAAGATATCGCCCCGATGCGTTCCCGAAGGGGCCTCGGACGGGAAAAGCACCGGTTCGCGGCAACATATCGCCTGCATGTATTCGAATACAGCTAATTTTGGCAAGATATGCGTGCTATGTGTCCAAAAAGACCCGCAGAGCGCCGTTGGGGAATACACCGCGCGAACATCTTGCCACCAAGGGGCGCTTTCGCCGTCCGGAGCCCTCAGATCATGCACGGCGCACGAATCTTGCCACCCCCTGATGGACTTGCCCCTGCGCAGGGGCTCCCGCCCGAGCAGCTGCATCGCGGGATCGCCTTTCAACGGCTTGGCCCTTGCCCAGGGGTGCCTGCCCCCGGCGCCCCGCCGATACCCGCCACCTGCCAATGCCTGCCACTCGGTGTACCCATCACAGTCAGAGACAAGCCGCCGATGGGCTTCGGCGGCGGTCATCCGGCGCATGGCCTGCAGTCCGGCCAAGCCCCGAGGGACCGCCGACCGCATCATCTCGACGGGCAGGCCGACAACGGAATGCTGCGCAGAGCTGGGCCTGGATTCCAGAACCGTG
>ERZ1034901.463-NODE-463-length-32078-cov-10.040284_pt1 | contig 32078 bp, 26 predicted proteins | sample MGYA00520628_ERZ1034901 | MGnify/ENA primary metagenome ERZ1034901 (study PRJEB33766, sample SAMN09781783) | gut metagenome | biome: gut microbiome | host: Homo sapiens | place: Madagascar | study: EMG produced TPA metagenomics assembly of the PRJNA485056 data... | reverse complement strand
GGCAGGTTCCTACGTGGGCCGTGAGGTAGGGGTAGCGCGCTCAGGCGCATTCATAAGTACGCCGACAGAACAATTTAGATTATTCAGAGCCTTGCCTACAATCGCGTTAAAACAAATACTCCATTCATAGTCCATCCGCGCCTATGTGCGCTATAGGCAACAGCTAAACCGAAAGTAAGGCATGTTGATAAAATGGCCATGCTTACTCAAATAACAAAAATATGACGCTGCTGCCCGAGGATGTAATACGGCTGAGTCGAATTGAGCGCTTTCGCGCCGACGGCTATCAAACGATGAAGAAGGACGCTTCGTCGTTAGCCCACGTACGCCCGCTTTTTTCCGATGTGCTGCGCCTGCGTCTCGAGACCATCTCTGAAGAGAGCAAGAACACGAAGTTCAAGTCTCCTGAAGAAAAAAATTAGGAGTACCTCCTCGTGATTCTGCAAATTCAAAATCTAAGATCCGGAGCAGGAGCGAGCTTCCTTGCGGCTTCTCTCTCCTGGCACTTCTCGCATATGAGGAGAAAAGTCCTGGCGCTCAGCATCAGTGCGTCGTCTGCTCCGCTCGAGCTGTATTTCAACATTCCTATTCCATGCCGGGACGGCTGGCTGACAAGCGTCCGGGGAGGCTTCTCTCCCTTCGACGCCTTGTGGCGCTACACCCCTTCGCTTTACGTGCTGCCTCTTGGCAGCGCCGAATTCTCTGATTCACGCTGGCATTCACGCTCTCTTCAGGTCGAGGCCTGCTGCCGCCTGATCAGGGAAGCGCTAGATCGAGGCTTTTCAGATATCGTTGTAGATGCCGGTAACGGGAATGCGCCCCAGCAAAACTGGGCGGCGGGCATCATGAGCGCCCTCGCGGACGTCATTTTCACTGTCGGAGAACCCGATGCCGGCTGTCTGATGACTCTGGCCGGGAAAGAGCTGCACGCCAAGGAATCCGTCGTTCTCAACAAGGTTCGCCCGGAAAGCTTCTCCATGAAGGAGGCTAAGAAATTCCTCGAGGTCCTTCCCGTCGTCTCCGACCATCTGGCGCCCGTCGACATACCCTTTGACGATCTCGCTCTGGAAGCGAGCTTTCTGAAGCAGCCCATTGCACAGACGATGCCCGATGCGGCGAGCTCGCGCACCATCACCAGCCTTGGCTGCTGGGCAAGGCGTCTAGTAAAGCGTCCGGCCTCGCGGGAAGGATATTCATCATGAAATCCTTCCTCTCACTCATTTCGGGCCCTGTGATTGAGTATCGGCAGTCGATGAGCAGGCTGTGGCTCTCTGCAGAAACTGCCCTCAGCTTCATCGTCAACAGCATTCTCCTCTCTGCGGCTTGGCTCCTCTTCCCTCTTGAAAATGAGGGTTGGGCATCTATTCGCCGGAACGCTTATTTCTGGTTCCCGCAGGTGAACTTCAAGTCGCTGCGCACGCTCGACTGCCTGCGCATGCTGATTCAAGCTCTCTTCATGCTGATTACTCCGCTGAAGGGAAGCTTACCCCCCCCTCCCTTCCAGGAAATGATCCGCATCGGCTGAAGAGCCGAAAAACAGAGAGGATTACGAACGAAGAAACTGCATCTCTAGGGATGCGCTTCGTCGGAAGCATCAGGGGATATCTGAGCATCCTCACTGAATTTGGGCACCGCATCGTCAGCACGCTGATCAACTTGATCACGCATAGTCTCGAGCGGCTTCCGAACGTTCACCGGCGGCTTCAGGCTGCGGGCGCTCGCCGGAGACTTGCCGTCACGAAGCTTGAGATCCTCGTGCTCATCCTGCTGATCTCGGCCGGGATTGCTTTGAGCGCGATCTGCGTCACGCAGCCGCTCGATACGCAAAATCAAACGATCTTTCTGATGCTTACGCTCGGAACGGCGCTCCTCCTCAGAGAGGTGCGCTCGCACCTGTCGCTGCTCCTCCTGATCATCCTCTCCATTCTGGTCTCCACCCGCTACTTGTGGTGGCGCTATTCGGAAACTCTGAACCTTGATTCGACCGCGGGAGCCGTCTGCTCGATTCTCCTCGTAGCTGCCGAAACCTATGCTTGGGTGGTGATGCTCCTCGGCTACTTTCAGGTGTTCTGGGTGCTCGACAGAAAGCCCATCCCCTGCCCTGCGGACAAATCGCTCTGGCCGCATGTAGACGTATTCATTCCGATCTACAACGAGCCCCTCGACGTGATTCGACCGACAGTCAATGCGGCCGCCTCCATGGACTGGCCGGCGGAAAAGCTTCATGTCTGGATTCTCGACGACGGCAGCCGCGACGAAATCGAAAACTTCGCCCGCGCCGCGGGCGTGGGCTATATCCGCCGTGAGAAGCACGATCATGCCAAGGCCGGGAACATCAATCACGCGCTCACCCTCGTGAAAGGCGACTTCGTCGCGATTTTCGACTGCGACCATATTCCGGTGCGTTCTTTTCTTCAGCTCACCATGGGCTGGATGCTGAAGGACCCGAGCATCGCACTCGTGCAGACGCCGCATCATTTTTATTCGCAGGATCCCTTTACGCGCAATCTCGGTCTTACGTCGCAGGATCCGGATGAAAACTCGCTCTTTCACGATCTGATCCAGAAAGGGAACGACACCTGGAACGCCACCATGTTCTGCGGGTCCTGCGCCGTCATGCGGCGCAAGGCGCTCGATCAGGCGGGCGGCATTGCCGTTGAGACGGTGACGGAGGATGCCCATACGTCGCTGCGGCTCAATCGCCTCGGCTGGTCGTCCGCCTTTATCGGCATTCCGCTTGCGGCGGGGCTCTCCACCGAGACGCTCTCAGGTCATGTCGGCCAGCGCATCCGCTGGGCGCGCGGAATGATTCAGATCTTCCGGACTGACAACCCGTTTGCCGGACGAGGACTCAGTCTCGGGCAGAGACTCTGCTTTCTCAATGCCATGATCCATTTCCTTCATGGCCTGCCGCGGCTCATCTTTCTCCTTGCGCCGATCCCGTATCTCTTTTTCGGAATTTACGTCATTGAGGCAGACCCGGCATCGCTCTTCGTCTTCGTGCTCCCGCATATGCTTCATTCAGCGATCACGACCTCGATCATTCAGCGGGGACACCGGAGCCCCTTCATTTCCGGCGTCTACGAGGCGATTCTCTCCTGGTACATCCTGGTGCCGACGACCATGGCGCTCATTTCGCCTAAGCTCGGCAAATTCAACGTGACCGTAAAGGGCGGCACCATCGAGCACGAATACCTCGACTGGACGCTCTCAAAGCCCTATCTCCTGCTTATCGGGATCAACGTCGCCGCGCTCTTCTTCCTCTTTTATCAGCTCTCTTTCGTCGATTCTCCGAGCTATCTCACGCTCGCCATCAACGGCGGCTGGACGATCTACAACCTCATCATTCTCTTTGCTGCCGTCGCGGTGGCGGTGGAAACAGTTCAGGGCCGCAAATTCCCAAGAGTTCATCAGGATCTTCCGGCCATGCTGAGGACGTCCGACGGCCGCCTCTGGTCGGTCCGCCTCACCGACTATTCGCAGCGCGGCGCGCGCATTGAGATTCCTGCGGAAGCGGAGGGTCTTTTTGTGGCGAATCAGGAGGCTTCGCTCGTCATGACGAGGGACGGCATCATGCACGACTTCCCCGTCATCATCCGCCGCGCCTCCCACTCGTCCCTCGGCGTCGAACTGGTCCGCATGACGCCTGAGCTCGAGCGGGCCTTCACGCAGTGCACGTTCTCCCGGGCCGACTCCTGGGTAAGGGAAAAAGCTGCGGATGAAACCTCGATGACGGGCGTGATGATGCTTTTCCATTTTGCTGCGCTCGGCTGCTCAGGAATTCTCAAAAACCTTCCGCACCGCCTGAAGCGCTTTTTCTACGGCGCGCTGCGCCTCATGAAGCCTCTTCTTGATTTTCTTCCCCGCCCGCCGGGCTGCCAGCCAGCGGACGCCGTGCTTTTCGGCCGGGAAGCGCTGGAGAGAGCCTCAGTCAATTCCGGATTCCCCGCAGCCGGCAAAGGAGCTGCGTCATGAAGATGAAGACCTTTATTTTCCCCCTCATCGCCTCCCTTTTCGTTCAGGGAGCCTGTTGGTCGACGGCTTGCGCCGCTGAAGGACCGGAACAGAAGGGCGCCGCTCCGGCGCCTGACGAAATGACGAGCTTTGCCGAGGCGCTCGCTCGCCCCCGCGACTCGAGAGCGGAAGCGATTCCCCCAAAAACGGAGCTCCTTCCGCTTGCGTCGCTTGCTTCCGGAGGGCCGTCGCCCTCAATCCGGCTGACCGGCATCTGGCCCCGGCAGACGTTCGAATTCGTCATGCGCCGCGATGAAATCATCACGGCCTCTGAGCTCACGCTCTACTGGACGCCTTCGCCCGCGCTTATTCCCATCCGCTCCCAGCTCATTGTCCGTCTGAACGGCCAAGTGCAGAAGGTTCTTCCGATCACCCGCGAAATGCTCGGGACGAAGAATCAGTCCGTCGTCCCGCTTGACCCCAAAAAGCTCAAGGACGCGAATGTGCTTGAGCTCGAATTCATCGGCGAATACGACAATGTCTGCACGACGCCGACCTCGCCCACGCTCTGGCTGACGGTGGATGATGCAAGCCAGCTCTCCCTCTCCCGGCAGAAAATCCGTGTGGCGGACGACCTTTCCCTCTTCCCGGCACCCTTTGTCGACCCGCACGACAAGAGCATGATGCGCGTGGGCTTCGCCTTCAGCAGCGCCCCTTCCGAGGGAGAGCTGAGCGCCGCCGCAGTGCTCGCCTCCTACTTCGGCGCCGAGGCCGACTGGAGGGGCGCGGATTTCCCTTCCTACTTCAATCTGATTCCGCCTGAAGGTCATTTCGTCGCGTTTTATACGTCTGAGCGGCATCCGGAATTTCTGAAGGACTGGCCCGAACCCCAGGGGCCGGAAGTAGCCATTGCGGACGCTCCGCTTTCGCCCTGGGCGAAGATGCTCGTCATTGCCGGAAGAAATGATGCCGAACTCATGGATGCGGCCCGGGCCGCCGCGAGCGGAAGCGTCCTTCTTTCGGGATCGCGCTCGCGCATCCGCGAAGCCGTTCAGCTTGCCGCCCGCAAGCCCTACGATGCTCCGAAGTGGATCGATACCACGCACGCGACGACCTTCGGCGAACTTGCCGAATACCCCGGCGCGCTCACGACGCGGGGGGCGGAACCCTGGCCCGTGCACCTGACGCTCCGACTGCCGCCCGACCTCTTCGTCGTCAACCGCTCGAGCGTGCCGGTGCACCTGCGCTACCGCTATACGCTTCCGGAACCGAATTCACAGGCGCAGCTCCGCTTCCGGGTGAACAACACCCTCGTTGAAGCTCAGCGCCTCACGGATCAGGGTTCAAGCGAAACAGTCAACCGCGTTGCAGTAGTGGATTCAATCGCGAGCATGTTCGAAATGCTCGACATCCCGACGATCCTCTTTGATGCCGTCAACACCCTCGAATTCGATTTCCGCTACTCGCTTTCGATTTACGCCGGAACGCCCGAAAACTGCCGGACCGTTACGCTTATTGACCAGCAGTGCGAAATCGATCCGCGATCGACCATCGATTTTTCGGGCTTTTATCACTATGCGGAACTTCCGGATCTCAAGCTTTTTGCGCAGTCGGGCTTTCCCTTCACGCGCATGGCGGATTTTTCGGATACCGTCTTTGCCTTCAGCGGCGCGCCTACGCCTGCAGAAGCTGAAACGCTCCTCAATGCCTCAGGCCGTCTCGGAAGTCTCACCGGCGCCGTCGGATTCAGAGCAGACGTGAGAATTGACCCGAAACCGGAATCCCTTGCCGACAAGGACATTCTTCTCATCGGCCGGCTCCCGAAGTCCGTGCTTGAAGGCCCGGACGAAGAGAAGCCGGCGCTGCTCATTGACGCGCTCTCTCGGGAGCTTCTCACGGCGCGCGGCATCCCAGGCATGAATCCCGAAAAGCGGAAGCTTTCCGCACCCGAAGAGCGCTTCTCAGTGCTCGCTGCCGGCACGCTTGCCGCCCTGACCGGGTTCGAATCGCCGATTACCTCCGGGCGCTCAGTCGTCGCGCTTCTCGCTGCCGATCCGACGGGATCGGAACGACTCAGCGCGAGCCTTGCCGACCCCTCGAAGCTCCTTGACTCCGCCGGTTCCGTTTCGTTCATCCGCGAAAACGGCGCACTCAATTTTTATACGGCGCCGGGCTACACCGTGGGGAGCCTCCCATGGCACCAGCATGTCTGGTACGTCATGCTCGAGCACCCGTTCCTTCTCATCCTGTGCGCTCTCGGCTGCGCCATTCTCATCGGCTGCCTGATCTACGCGCTGATGAGAATCCGCATTCGTTCCCGTCTTTCTGAAGGAGGGAGCAGATGATGACTCATTCCCTTCGACTTATCGCCGCACTGGCGCTCTCTGCGGCGTTCCTCGCGCCTCCGCCGTCCTCTGCCGCTCATGCCTCCCTGAATTCGCCCTCAGCCTCAGCATCCCAATGGCAGGGTTGGGATCTCTGGGAAACTTTCGCGAAGGGTGCCCTTGAAGGGGGCAGAGTCGTCAATCGTTCGTCCGACAATCTCTCCACCACCTCGGAAGGAGAGTCCTATGCGCTCTTCTTTGCGCTCGCTGCAGATGACCGCGAGAACTTTGCGCGGATTCTCAGCTGGACGGAAGACAATCTCTGCGGCGGCGACTGCACGAAGAGGCTCCCGGCGTGGCTCTGGGGCCGCCGCCTCGAGAAGGACCCGAAAACAGGCGCGGAGACGGAAGTCTGGGGCATTCTCGACCGCAATAATGCGGCTGACTCGGATCTCTGGATCGCGTATGCGCTCCTTGAAGCCGGAAGGCTCTGGAAGAATGCGGATTATCTGCAGAAAGGCCGCGGCCTCTCTGAACTCATTCTTTCGTCTTCCTTTGACATCCCGGGTCTCGGACGCGTCATTCCGCCCGGCGAGGCGGGCTTTAGCAGCCGCAGCCTCGCCCGGCAGAACCCGAGCTACTATCCGCCGTTTCTTTTAAAGCGCCTCGAAGCGGAAAACCCCGCCTGGCGCGATGTCCGCATGGGCGCCATGCGCACGATTCTGCGGGGATCGCGTTCGGGCTTTTCCGCAGACTGGGCGGACTTCGACCAAACCGGTACGGCGCACGGCGTCAATTCTGAACTCGGCTCCTGGGATGCCGTCCGGGTCTACCTCTGGGCTGGCATGACTTCCGCTGAGGATCCGGATGCGGCGGTATTGAAGCGTGCGCTCCGTCCCATGATCCGTACCGCGGACGCCGCTGGCATTCCGCCCGAGCGCGTCGAAGGCGCTTCGCTCACCCTGAGCGGACCGGGTCCGGATGCGTTTGCGGCATGTCTCCTGCCCTGGACGCGCAATACCCGAACCGGCGCCTTTGCGAGAACGCTTCTCGCCAAAAATGAAATTTCAGGATACGCCTACTACAAAAGCGTTCTGACGCTCTTCGGCCTCGGCTTTGACCGGGGCGTCTTCGCCTTTGATGCCGAAGGGCGTCTGATCAAGCCGAGGGCTATGCCATGAAGAGGATGCCATTGCTGATCCTCGCCCTGGCCCTGGCGTCGCCCTGCGCAGCGGCCGCTCAAAACGCCGCTCCGGCGCAGGGCGTCGCCCCTGAACCCTGGCTCGAGAATCAGGCAACGCTCGCGCGGGCGGGCGGCTGGGAAGAAATCGAGCGCGATGCGCTCCGTCGTCTGATGTCGATGAATCCCAACGATGCCGGTCCCAAGCTTGAGGAGCTGCGGCTTGCCATTTCCGCGGCATCGCCGGACCCGAAGCAGATCAGGAACCTCGTGCAGAGCCTCTGCGCATCGGCCGATGAAGCGTCCTGCCGGGAAGCTCAGGTGCTTGAGGCATCCATTCAGCCTCCCATGAGCGATGCGCTTGCGGGCGCGAGACTCCTCTTTCGCGCGGGCCGAAGCGCCGAGGCGCTCGAGCTTTATCAGAAGACCTTTCCCGCGACTCAGGGGAGGCCTCCGGAATCAAGCCTTGAACTCGAATATCTCTCGGTGCTTCTCACCATCCCCGGGCGCGAGGCCGAGGGCGTGAAGGGCATTGAGGCGCTCATCAGGCGCTTGGAAGAGAGCGGGAGCGTCATTCTTTCAAAGCGCGCGGCTTCCCTTCTTGCTCGACATCATTTTGAACGCACGCTGGCCGAGGCTCTGAACGACATCTACGAGAACGGCACGCGCCGCGAGCGCGCAGCACGCGTTCTCGAGGAAGCATTGAAGTCTCACCCTCAGGATACCCGCACCCGACGCTGGAGAAATGCGCTCAATGAAGGGCTTTACTGGATCGGCGTCGACCGCGGCGACATGCTTGCGGCGCGCGGGCGGTTTGAAGAAGCGCGCCGCGCTTATCGCGAATGTGCCCATTTTCGTCCCGATCTGCCCTATTCCCACCTGGGGCTCGCAAAGATCGCGAGACGGCTCGGGCAATGGGGCCGGCTTAAGGCGCACCTCGCCGATGCCCTGGCAGCGAGCCAGGGTGCGGCGCCGGGCGAGCGCAAGCGCGTGGCCGGTCTTCTCGCGCGGGTTGATGAGGAAGCGCGGGATGCCTCTGCCGACGCGTATGAACGCAAGGCCCGGGATGCCGAAGCCAGGGGGAATCTGAAGGAGCAGATTGAGCTCCTCGAACGCACGCTGCGCCTGCGCCGCCCCGAACCCTGGACGGTCTCGAACTACGCGGCGGCGCTTCTTGCTGACGGTCGGCGCGACGACGCGGTTGAGGCATGGCGGATATATTCCCCCGACCTCAGATCCCCGGCGTGGGCTCTGCCCTATGCCCGTTTTCTGTTGAACGCCGGCATGGAGGCCTCTGCGCTCGACGCCGCCATTGCCGCAGATCTCCCCGAGCGCAACGATGACTGGATGCCGATCGGAGACGATGTTTCAGATGCCGAAAAGCTTCTTGACCTCCGCAGAGAGCTCGAGGTCAATGCTGCGTTTGAGGAAGCGCTCAGACTCGCCGAGAGCGGCAACCGAGCCATGGCGGCCGAGGTGCTCGCCGGAGCCAGACCGGAAGCGGACTGGCAGATTGCTCAGCTCGCGCGCTGGCAGGCCGGAGCCGGCCTCACGAAAGACGCGGTTGCCAACTGGGACCGCCTTTCCGGGCTTCCGGAATGGGAGCGGGAAGCGCCCCTCAACGCGGCTGAAGTGCTTTTGAGCGACATGAATGAAGGAGCGGCGCATCGGGCGGCCGCGAGGAAGCGCCTTCACGCCTTCCTGGAACGATTCGACAAGCGCGAGACCGTGAACGGCCGGCCGCTCCTTCTCCTCTCCATGGCTGAAGTGAGCCGCGTGGGCGCACTCCTCGAGGAAGCCGATGATGCTCCCTGCGCGATGAAGCTTTACCGCAAATATGCGGCGCATGCGCCCGGGGGTGAGGATCGGGACAGTGCGCTCGTGGTGCGAAAGGCCGCTCAGTCGCTTGAGGAGAAGGCTCCCGAAGAGGCGCTCGCCCTCTACCGCCGGGCATTCGTCAATGCAGGCATGGTTAAGGCGGGCGAAGAAAAGAACGATGCCGCCTTCACGCGCGCCATGCGAACGCCCGACGTGCGGAACGATTCCGAGTGGCTTAAGAATTCGCTCCGCTCGGGCGCCTCGGAACTCTATTTGAATGAGACCCCGGAAGTACGCACGGCGCTCGTCTGGAACTACGACTCCGGCACGCAGGGCTTCTCCGACCTCTCGGCGCTCACCTGGATAAAGGAGGCAAGACTCCCGGCCGCAGGCGGCTGGCTCACACTCCGGGCCGACACGGTGCACTATGACGTCGGCAATCTCCGGCTCGAGGAGCCTTACGGCGCCAAATTCGGCACCTGCTACGCCCCGGGATGCCGCGGGCTTGCAATGCGCCGGGATTTCGGCGAATCGCTCGCGGTCGCCTGGGCGCGCGGAGCGTTCGCCTTCGATGTCGGCGTGACGCCGATCGGCTTCACGTATTCCGACCCCGTGGGCGGCGCTTCCTATTCCTGGGACCTTGACCCGGGAAGCGTCACGGTCTCGATTTACCGGCGGCCTAAGTCTTCGTCCCTCCTCTCCTTCGGAGGCATGCGCGACCCGCAGACCGGGCGCTCCTGGGGCGGCGTGAGGCGCACCGGGATTGAACTTTCGGGTTCTCTCGACGAAGGGGAATCGGACGGCTTCTGGGGCTTTGTCTCCTACGAGATGCTCACCGGCAGAAGCGTCGCCGACAACCGGGCGCTTCAGGCCATGGGCGGCTGGTACCACAGACTCATCAACGAACCCAATCACGAACGTACGGCGGGCATTTCCCTCATGTACTGGCACTTCGACAAGGATCTCTCCGACTACGTCTGGGGCCAGGGCGGCTACTACTCGCCGCAGCAGTTCATTTCGCTCGGCGGCTCGCTTTCCGAAGCGCGGCGGAGCGCTCTCTGGTCGTGGATTCTTGAAGGACGGGTCGGAATTTCTTACGCAAGGAGCAGTGCGCGCGACCGCTATCCCCTCAGGGATTCCATGCCCCCCGTTTCCGATCTTTACGCCCGCGAGGCGGAGGAGTCCTCCGTCGGCATCGGCCTTTCGGCCCGTGCCGCATTTGAGCGCCGTCTTGCGGACCGCTGGTTTTTAGGAGGCGAATTCATCTATCAGAAGTCTGACGGCTTTGCCCCGATTCTCGCGACGCTCTGGCTGCGCTACACGCTCAACGACTGGGCGGGCGACCTTCCGCTGCCGCCCGTCGCGCCAGAACCCTATTCCGAATGGCAGTAAACCCCATGCAGTACATCAAACGTTTTCTCGCAAGCTTCTCCGACGACGCAGAAATGACGGCTGCGGAAGAAATCGTGCGCCTCGCCCGCGAAAGCGGGACCCTGGACGCCTTTCGATCCACCGCTCCGGCCTCGAACGAAGACACTTATTCCTTTTTCGGCGATCTCGCCTCCGGCGAATACCACTTTTCTCAGGATCTGAAGAAGCTCTTCGGAGAGCCTGCCGAGAAGCCCTTTTATGCAGTCTGCGAAATCGAAAAGCGCATCACGAACGAGGTCGACAACCGGATCCGCAAGGCCGCCATACGGGCGCTCACCGACGGCGCGCCGCGAATGGTCGAATACTTCCGCGTCGAGTTGAACGGGGAAACCGTATGGACCTGCATCCGGTGCGCCCGCGTCCATCACGCGGCGAAGGGTCCCCTATACGTGTGCGGCAGCGTGGAATTCATCAGCGACCGCAGAATCCTCCTCGAACTTTTTCAATTCACGCACTGCGGCGAAAAGCTCGCGAGCACGCTCGGCATGCTCCTTTCCGCCCCTGCGGGCAGCTCCGCGGCCGTGCTACGCATGACGCATTCGACGGAACCGGGGCGCGAGGATCTCGTGAATCTGATTTCCCAGCGGCTCCTGCAGCATTCGCAGGCGCCCGATTCCGTCATCTGCAGCTCGACGGGCTGCTGCGGCGCGCTTGTCGTCATTCTGCGCTCGGACAGTCCCGAATGTCTGAGAGCCTTCAACGAGCTCCTTTCAGCAGAACTCGCGAGCATCGGGCTGCCCCTCGACTTCTTCTCCGCGCTCAGCCTGATTTCAACGGGAGAAGACTGCTCCTCTCTTCAGAGCCGGATGCCCAGGGTAATTGAGGTGCTTGATCTTCTTGCCAGAGATGGGTGCGCGACAGAGAGGAGCGACACGATCCTGAGTCTCGGCGACGTGCTTGAGCTCTACCGCGCCATCAAAAACAACTTTTCGGGCTTTGAGCTCCACTTCCAGCCCGTCGTCAGCCGGCGCGACCGGGCCATTACGGGCGGCGAGCTCCTCATCCGCTTCCGCACGCCGCATTCGAATCTCGGGCCAAACAAATTCATTCCTGTACTTGAAAAAACGCCGCTTGCCATTCCGCTCGGACGCTGGACGTTCGAAGAGGCCCTCCGCGCGGCCGAGGAGCTCCGGCACTCGGACTGGACCATCGGCTTCAATGTAAGCCCGATCCAGGTGGATGACCCGCTCTATCTCAAATTCATCATGGAGACGCTCAAGTCGTCTGAGGAACCTGCAGAGCGCTTTCTCATGGAGATTACGGAAACCTCCGAAACGCTCTACCCGCAGAATCTCGGCCTCTTTCTGAAAAAGTGCCGCGAGATGGGCATGCGCACGGCAATCGACGACTTTGGAACCGGCTACAACAGCATCGAAATTCTTCTCGAGGCCCCCTTCGACGTGCTGAAATTCAGCCGCAGCCTGACAGCCAAAGCGCTCAGGTCTGAAGCGGGCGCGCGGCTTCTCGGAAGATGCATTGCCGCCGCGCGCGAATACGGCGCCGCCGTCTGCGTCGAGGGTGTTGAGACGGCTCGGGAGCTCGCGCAGCTTGACGCGATGGAGCCCGATTTCTTCCAGGGCTGGTATTTCTCCCGGCCCGTCAGGATTTCCGTCGCCAAACGCCTCTCGCTCGAGCAGCCTCTCCGCAATTCCCTGGAACCCTCTGAAACAAAGGACGCCTCGCTATGAATGACGCCCGCCTCAGTCCGAAAGTTCTTTGGGGCGTTCTCGCCCTCATAGCCGCCCTCGTCGCTCTGGTCTTCACGATCATGACGCGCAGTCCGGCCATTGAAAAAACACAGTTCCTGCGCATCGGCGTAGAGGAAAACTACCGCCCCTTTACATATGTCGAGAATGGCGAACTTGTCGGCTTTGATCCCGACATCAGCCGAGCCATCTGCAGGCAGCTCGACATTCAATGCGAAATTGTCCCCATGCATTTTGATGCGCTGATTCCGGCGCTGCTCGACGGGAAGATTGATCTCATCACCGCCGGTCTCGGGATCAATGAGGAGAGACGCAAAACCATGTGTTTTTCCGACATCTACTACCGCTCGAGGAGCTTATTCATCTCCACGCAGCAATATGCCCTGGGGATCAATGAAAACACTGCCGAACACCTTGTCATCGGCGCCCAGCGGGCGTCGCTCCAGGCTGAGGTCGTCCGCTCCCGCTTTGTTCCGAAGGGCGCAGTACTCAAAGAATATGAAGACTACGAGGAACTCGCCGAGGCGCTTCGCGCCGGCGTGGTCGAAGCCATATTCGTCGACGGCCTCTCAGGCTACCAGCTCCTCAAGCAGGCCGAAGGGAGCGGGCTCTATATCGGCGGCATCGCTGAAGGGCTGACCTCAGACATCGTCAACGCGCACATTGCCGCGCGCAAAAACGACGAAGCGCTCATCGGAAACATCAATAAGGCAATGGAGCAACTCAAGGCCTCCGGGATTTATCAGACGATCAGCCTGCGCTACTTCGCCTTCATGAACTACTAAAGGCAGCTTTTGTCGCCCCTTTCGGTTTACGCTCAAAAAGAATAAAAAAAATGCAGTTCTTCAGAAAAAACGTCTCCGACGCACGGGAAGACGGCTCATCCGGATTGAGGAGAGACGAGCGGGGCTTGATGCGGCTCCGCACCTTCCTCATTCTCCTTTTTGTGCCGATCATCATCCTGATGATGATCTCCGTCGGCCTGCTCATACAGGTCAACAGCAGCATTTCAAAGCACACGTCCAATCTGTCGAAGGAATCCGTTCAGAAAATCCTTTATGCGCAACGAAGCTTCGTCAATCTCGAAAGTCTCAGAAGCGCGCTCACGAACCTTGCAACCACTCCAGGTCTGGCCAACGCAAGAAATGCCTACATAGACGCCTTTGCGCTCCTCTCCGAATCCTCCATCGACCGCCACGAGAGCATGAAGGCAGAGACGATGGAGCTCCTCGGGAAAATCCGCACGGTATGGCTTGAGCGCCAGAAGCTCGAAGCCGAACGCGATGCCGTTTATCTCGAATGGAAGATTTTCCACGGGTTCGGATTGATGACCTATCTCCTTTCCGGCAATCCGAGCTACGAAGAAAACGACTTCCCAGCATCCATGCGCGGCAACGAACGCCTTGAGGTGGTCGAGGCGGACGTGGACGTGCTGAGCAAACTCGCTCAGAAAATCTACGGCGACATCCATCAGTCCTGCCAGGGTCCGTCGCTCACGGGTAACCTGCAGAATGCGTGCAATGGATTTTCCCGCTCCTACGAACGCCTCACGGAACAATTCAGAACGCTCAAGGCATCAAACGAAAATTTCCAGGCCCGCCTTGATGATATGGAGGAAAGCACCTCGAAGCTCTCGCGGCTCTTCATCGAGATCGAATCCCAGGACATCCTCAAGGATGTGCGCGTCATTAATCAGCTCGCCGAACAGCTCCAGCCCATCGTCGGCACTTTCACGCTCGTCATCTTCCTGATCAGCGCCGTGCTGATACTCGGCTTCATGATGCTCCTGAGACCGCTCAGAGCTATTTCCATTTCAATTGAGCGTTTTGAGCAGACGCTCCAGGTGCCCGAGAAGATCATTCATTCGCCGATCCAGGAGCTCAGCCAGATCAGCGAATGGCTGACGGTGCTCTTCAGGCGCTTCGCAAAAGAGCAGACGAAGGCAAAGGAGCTTTTCTCAAGCTACCGCAGCCTCCTCTGGACATCAAGCCACGATGCGCTCACGGGTCTTGCCAACCGCTATGCGCTCCAGAACTTCATCAATACGACCCCGGTTGCGCCGGCGAAGCTCGGCCTCATGATGGTCGACATCGACTTCTTCAAGCGCATCAACGACACCCGCGGTCACCTTTTCGGCGACAAGGTGCTTCGGGCGGCTGCGCACACGCTCAGATCCGCCGTCTCGGAAAGCGATGAGGTGTTTCGCTACGGGGGCGAGGAATTCTGCGTGATCTGCCCGGACGTCACGGATGAAAACCTCCGGAAGATCGCAGACCGGCTGCTTGCAGCCGTGCGCAGCATCTCCCGCGACACGGGCGAGCTTCATGAGGGCGAAGTCGAAAATCCCCTCACCATCTCGATCGGCTGCGCCCGCGTGAGCGCGAAACCCGGCGCCCTCAGCATTGAAGCCATGATTGCCTCGGCCGACCGGGCGCTCTACCGCGCGAAGGAGTCGGGCCGGAACCGGGTGGAAATCGCCCCGCTCAACACGGCCGACGCGCCGCAACCTCAGGCCTGATCCATGATGACTTTACGAACAACCAGGGACTATCTGCTTGGGATTGACGGCGTGGCCGATCCCCTGCGCACGCTCGCCAGGGGGAATCTCTACATTCTTCTTGCGGAAAATGAAGCCGATGCGCTGCGCGCCGTACTGCCGGCCGCGGCTGAAGGCACGGAAGGGAGGGTTCCTCCTCTCTTTCTCCTTCTCGAGCATCCCGACCGGGCGGTCCTCACACGGGCGGCGGCGCCGATGAGCCTCGGCCGCTTTTGCGCCGCCGCAGCAGCCCCCATCCGACGCCTGCGGAGCAGAGGTGCAGGGCTCATAGAGTCCGCGCGGTCGCTTTATTCTGCAATTTCCCCGGACGCCTCCGCCGCGGTGCTCTCCTTCAGCGTTGAAAGCGCGCTCGAACTTCATGCCGAGGAGCTTTCCCGGGTGCTGTCGGACTGTGCGGATGCTGCCCGGGACCGGACGCTTCCTGTTCTGTTCATTCTTTATGGGAAGAAGGCGCTCGACATCTCCGGCGCACTTATGCGCGAAAGCGCGCATCTCTCCGGACTCGCGCTTCTCTATAGCGCACAAAAGCAGATCAAATGGAGAACCTTCTTCTGGCATGTTCCGGGCTTTCACACCGGCGAAAGCGAAATCCTGCTCGCAGAGAACACGCATCCGGCGGGAGGCTTCAGGACGCTTGCCTCGACCGAAGCGCATGACGTTTCGGGCGACGACGACTTCATCTGGAGCGCCGCCCCGATCCTTGAATACGATGAAGGCGAAAACAGCCGCGTGCACCCGCTCGGGAGCAATGCGGAAGTTTTTGAGCGCGGCATGCTGAGCACCGCCGCCACTCTGGTCTTCCGCATCGACCACCCGTCCGACATCAAGCCCGCAGCGAAAATGATCGCCGAGCTGCGAACGCGCCGCGGCAGACTCCTCAAAATCGCCGTCTGCGCGGTGGGTTCGCCCCTCAGGGCCTCCTCCGAAGCGTTCCTGCTCGCCTGCGGGGCCAACCTTCTTTTTGAACCGAAGGCGACGGCCGGCCACGTTCGCGTCATGCTGTCGAGCCTCTCGGGCGTGACCTTCCCACATGCGCCGCCGGCAGATTTCGATGCCCTCGCGCGCTCCTTCGACGTGATCACCGTGATGGGACTGCAGGCAGTCGGGAAATTCCTCGAGCTTGCAGAAAATGCCGTCCGGTCGCCCTTTGACCGTCAGGACATGCACGGCGCTTTCGTGCTCCTTGAACCCGACCCCTCGCTCACCGCAGAGGAAGCGATGACGCAGTTTTCGCCGAGACGCTCGGGCGACATCGGCGCCGTGCTCGGCAACCGCGGCGTGGTATTCCTCTCGGGCTGCCACCCCTCCTTCGTTGAGCTCTCTCTTCAGCGCACGTTCCTTCTCGACCCGGCGCTCCTCTTTCACTCCTATCACGCCGCTTTCGACGATCGGGACGTCCTTGCGCTCATAGCGCGCTGCCGGGCTTCACTTGCAGAAAACCGGGCATCCAAAAACATCTACGACCGCAGGCTCACGCGCCGACCCGCCGATGCGGCGCCGCCGCTAGAGAGCCGTACGGCTCAGATGCTCCGGACCTCCCTCATGAAGCCTAATCCCATCACCCCGGTGCGGTGCTCAACCCCGGACGCCTCAAGCGGAATAAAAAAATAAATGCAGCTCTCCGACCTCTCCTCCCTCTGGAGCCTGATTCTTCTCTGCGCGCTGGTATTCATACCTGCAGGAAGTCTGTTCTCACGATACCGAACCGACCTGATGCGGGCCGTCCGATGGATGCTCATCGGACGCCGGCGCATCCGCAGAGCCCCGTCCCTCGAGGCCCTGCTCCAACGTGAGGAACGCAGCAAATGACTCAGCTCTCGCCGAATTCCTCCTTTTCCGGCGGCTCACGGGGCGCCGGCATCTGGAACCTCTACTTCATCGGCAAATTCATCCTCCTCTGGCTCAGCTACATTCAGCTGAAGCCGATCGAAAATGCCGCGCTCCTCGCCCTCATTCTGATCCCGATCAGAAGCCTCATCCTGCGCCGGATCCGGGCCGCTGCCGCATTTGCGGCCGCGTTTGCCCTTCTCTGGTCTGAGAGCTGGCTTCCGGGTCCCGACGCAATCATTCGCAACCTCGGAAATCTCGCCGATTTTTCGCCCGCCTATCTCCTCGAACTGGCCTCCTCGGCCATCAACATCGAGATGGTTGAGATTGCTTTTGCCGCCTGCATCGTCTGGATGCTTTTAAGAAACTGGATCCGCTTTACGGTCTTCACGATTGCCGGACTCATCTTCTTTTCGCTCCCGAACTGGAGAACGTTCATCGATTCCGACAAAGCCGAGGCTCCGCAGGAGGCAGCCGCTGAAGCAGCTACCGCTGCGACCCCGGCGCCAACGCCTGCGCAGGCTGCGGCCGGGCCGCTTCCTCCCCAGACCGAACCCGCCGATGATGCCGGCATCAATCGATGGCTCGCCCGCTTTTACCAGTCGGAGAGTGAACGGAAGGCCGGCATTCCGCAGGAATCCCGGCCCCGGGACTTCGACATTGCAGTCGTCAATATCTGCTCCATGTCCACGGATGATCTTGAGGCGTCGGATCTAGCAGACCACCCTGTCTTCTCGCGGTTTGACGCGCGCTTTGAGAACTTCAATTCCGCGACGACCTATTCGGGCCCCGCCACCCTGCGCCTGCTGCGCTCTGTCTGCGGGGAACCTTCGCACGAAGTGCTCTACAACCATCGCGAACCCTCGTGCGAGCTTTTCGGGCGCCTCGAGCAGGCAGGCTGGAAGACCACGTTCTTCATGGACCACAACGGCCAGTTCGACGGCTATCTCGATTCGCTCCGGGAACGCGCTGGTTTTGCGGCGAAGCTTTCCGATCAAAGCAGCTACCGCCAGGCGCTCGCCGCCTTTGACGATTCGAAAATCTATCGTACCGCCGACGTGCTCCGGGACTGGCTCCGGCATAAGCCCGCAGACGGCGCGCCCACAGCCGCGTTCTTCAATCTTATTGCGCTCCACGACGGAAACCGGGCGCTCAAAAGCACCCGTCCGATGCCCTTCAAGCCGCGGGCGGAAACGCTTCTCAACGACCTGAGTCAGGTGATGTCGGAGATTGAAGCCTCGGGACGGAAGGTCCTCTTCATCATCGTTCCGGAACACGGCGCAGCCGTGCGCGGAGACAAGATTCAGATGGCGAGGCTGCGAGAAATTCCGAGTCCCCGGATTACGCACGTTCCCGTGCTCGTGAAGTTCTTCGGACTTCCGAAGGAGGCGCTCCCCGGAACTCAGATCCGCATCCCCGAAAGCACAAGCTATCTCGCGGTTTCAGAGCTCATCGGCCGCACAGCGGCCTGCGATCCCTGGTCTGCGGCAACGACCTGTCCCGGTCCGCAGGAGCTCTTCAAGGGACTTCCGCAAACATGGGCGGTTTCTGAAAATTCCAATGCCTCGGTTCTCAGCTATCAGAACAAATGGTGGGTAAAGCTCCCGGGAGACAAATGGATCGCTTATCCGGGAATGTAGCCTGAAGGTCGCAGGTCCCGGTGCCCCCTGGCGTCTTTTAAAAAGAATCTCCCCCATCCATGCCAATCGGCTGAATGGGGGAGCATTCAATTCAATGATTTATTTATTTGTCAACGGATTACCTGGGGCGTTTCTGCAGCATCCCGAGACTGCATGGCGTTCGCATCAGACCCGAAAATCAGATCCACCCTAAGCGACGAGTCTTAAGCATCGACGACAAAGGCGACTTGGCACAGAAACATGCACTCTTCTAACTTTACTAAAAAATGACCTCCCTAGAGCCGCTAAGAATCCCATTTTTGGATTCAACTATAACTATATAGGTATTACAGGACTTCCATTTACGACAAATCAGGGTTTCTCCTCCCCGGCTCACGCATTCCACTCAAGAATCCGCCCGAGGAAGTGCCTCAGCTCCGGCGCCTGCGGCGCCTGGAACAACTCCGCACTCGGCCGGCACTCCAGAATCTTCCCGGCATGAATGAATGCCGTCTTTTCGCAGGCCTTCCGCGCAAACCCCATTTCGTGCGTGACGATCACGAATTCAATGCCCTCGTCCTGAAGTTCCGCCACGACGTCGAGCACCTCAGCCGTGTATTCCGGATCAAGGGCGCTCGTGGGTTCGTCGAGAAGCAGAAGTTTGGGCTTCGGCGCCACGGCGCGTGCAATGGCGGCGCGCTGCTGCTGACCGCCCGAGAGTTCCGCAGGGAGCTTCCCGGCATGATCCGCGAGACCAAAGCGCTCCAGAAGCCCGAGCCCCCTCGCCTTCGCCGCCTCCCGCTCCCAGCCGTGCACCTCGACAAGCGGAAGCGTGATGTTTTCAAGCACCGTCATGTGCCGGAAGAGATTTCCCTGCTGAAAGACAAACCCGAGTCGCCGGCGGAATTGCAGAAGTTCAGCCTCCGTCTGTGGGATCGGAGTCCCTTCCAGACGAATGTCTCCCGAGCTCGGAAGAATCAGGCCGCCCAGGATTCTCAGAAACGTGGACTTCCCGCAGCCCGATGACCCGATCACGGCAAGGGACCGCGTTTCGGTCGAAAACGTGATGTCGTTCAGAACGGGCGCCGCGGCATCGAACCGCTTGGTGAGGTGCTCAAGATCAAGCCGCATAGGAGAAGCGCTTTTCGAGAACCCTGCTCGCATAGGCGACAGGAATCGTCAGAATGAGATAGAGGATGCCGAGGAAGAGATAGCTTTCGACGAGCTTCAGATTGGTGGCGCTGATTTCCCGCATCGCCTGCGTGAGCTCCACCACGGAAATCATCGAGAGAAGCGACGAATCCTTGATGACGGAAGCGAACTGGCCGGCGAGAGCCGGCAGCGTTCTCGCCGTCATCTGTGGAATGATGACGAATCGCATCGTCTGCGCCCGCGTGAAGCCGACGGCCCTGGCGGATTCGAGCTGCGCCGGGTCAAGCGACAGGTAACTCCCGCGCAGGATCTCGGAAATATAGGCGCCCTGGAAGACCGAGAGAATGATGACGCCCGCCCAGAAGCGATCGTCGAAGCCCCATGCCGTCCCTACCAGATAGAAGAAGAGGTAGATCTGCATGATGAGGGGCGTGCCGCGGATGAAGATCACGTAAGCGGACGAGAAATACCGGATCGGCAGAAACCGCGACTGGCTCGCAGCGGCGGAGAGCGCGCCGAAGATGAGGGAGAGCACCATGCTCGCGAGGCTCACGCCGACGGTCAGCAGAAATCCGTCCCAGATCCGGATGCGGAAGTCCGGCAGGAACGAGAAGTCGAGCCGATAGTCGATTCGCGAGAGCGATACCCAGAAGAAGCCCACGATCAGGACTGCGGCGAGTATGGAGCTCGCCGCAGCCTTCAAAACCGAGGGCTTCTCGCCGGAAGCAACGGTAAAAAGTCCCGGCATTACTTCTTCAAAGGCGTGAAGTCAAAGAACCACTTGAAGCCGAGCTTGTCGAAGGCCGCTTTTTCAGCCGAGAGGTGCTTTTCCGTCAGGCGGTCGAATTCGCCGTCCTTCTTGCTCTCTTCAATAAAGCTGTTGAGCGCGTTCAAAAGGTTCTTGTCGCCCTTTCTCACCGCAACGCCCCAGGGCTCCACATCCTGGAAGGGAATGAAGACCGCGTTGGTGGTGTCCGGGTTCTTCTGCCAGTTGCGGTAGATCGTGAGCTGGTCGTAGAGGAAGCCGTCGGCCTTGCCGGTCGAAACCTCCATCACGCAGGCGCTCTCGTCGGGGAGAGCCGTGACGGTCGCGTTCGTCAAATGCTTCTGCGCAAAGAGATAGCCCGTGGAACCGATCTTGGCTGCAATCTTGCGGCCCTTCTGATTGAGATCCTCAATGCTCTTCACGTTGCTCCCCTTGTTGGTGAGGATGCCGAGAAGCGCATTGGCGTAGGGCTTGGAAAAATCGACCGTTTTCGCGCGTTCAGCCGTGATCGTCATCGAGGACATCACCATGTCGACCTTCCCCGTCACAAGGGCCGGAATGAGGCCGTCAAAGGAAATGTTCTCAATGCGGATTTCCTTGCCGATCTTCTTGCCGAAATCCTTCATGAAGTCGACGGAGACGCCGGCGGGATTGCCGGTAGCATCCTTCCCTTCAAAGGGAGGGTAAGCGAGCTCCATGCCGACCACGAGCACGGACTTCTCCATCGTGTCGGCAGCTGCCGTCGACTTCGGGGAATCAGAGGATTTTTCGCCGCAGCCCGCAAGTGCAAGGATCGAAAGCGAGAGCGCAGCGGCCACCGCCCTTCGGCGGGAAATGAAATTCATCATTGGTAAACCTGAAAAAGAAAATCGGCAGGAAGCAGAAAGTTTCTTGCCGAACAAATTTGTGCCAAAGCATAGCGCAATTGGGACCCCTTCACGAGAGCACGTGAAGGAGAATCAAAGGTCGAGCTGATTGACCGCATCCTTCAAGGCATCGGCCGTACGACGGTCGTATTTGGCGGTCGTCGTGACATTCGCGTGGCCCATAAGGTTCTTGACGGCCACGATGTCGACGTTCTTCGAAAGAAGCCTCGTCGCAAACGTTCGCCGGAGATCATGGGTTGTAATGTGCTCAATCCCGGACTCGTCGAGGGCTTTCCCAACAATCCGGCCGATCGATGCCGGATCGAGGGGCTTCTCGAGCATCAGCTTCCCGCCCTTCGTGTAGCGTCCGAAGAGCCAGCCGGGCGCAGGACCGCGAACGGCAAGCCAGGCATGAATCCGGGCACTCACGGCGGATGTCAGAAATACGGTGCGCTCCTTATTCCCTTTGCCGAGCACGCGGAGACTCCCCTCCGCCATATTGAGGTGTTCCATCCGAAGGGTCGTCACTTCCGCCCGTCGCAGACCGCACCCGAGAAGAAGCGCAATCACGGCCTGATCGCGCACAGCGCTCGGGCGGTTCTCTTCGTCGGCGGCGGCAAGGAGCTTTCCTGATTCTTCCAAAGAGAGCGCGCGGCCCCTCGGTTCGCGATGGACTCTCAGCTGCTTCACGGCCTTGATCTCTGAATACGTTTCGAGATCGAGCTGCCGCAGGCGCCAGGCGGTTTCCGCGACGCCCTTCAGGGCAGAAAGATAAGCATTGACGGAAGTGGCGGAGAGCCCTCTTTTGTCTGAAAACTCATGCACGAAGGCAACCGCATGCGCATAGCGGAGCTTCCCCCAGGGGCAGCTCACGGCATCCGGGAACCCGAACCAACGCGCAATCACATTGAGGCGCGAGCGCACGGCGCGGCGCGAAGCCTCGGAATGAAGCTCCGCGAGATAGGCCGCCGCCGCGTTCACATCGTGCGCGGCCGCTTCCGGGGCATTGAGAAGCCCCGTTCCAGCAGGCGAATTTTGAGCGATTGCGGGGAGACCACTCTCCGCTTTCGCATCTGAAAGGCTGTCAAATTGCATCTGCCGAGTTTTTCCTACCTGTTTTTGAATTCACGCCGTTTTCCACCGACTCCGGCAGCTGATATGCGGGTTAACCCCCGCATACCGGTACCGCAGCGTATTACGCACGATAACTGCAATTATATGGCGTAATTTTGAGCGTGCAATACCCTCCAGCGTTCATCAGCGTCAGCTTCATCGATGTAATTTTTGTTTGTTGTTGTATTGAATAGCTTTAATTCCTTATTTATTCGCATTAAATTATCAGAGCATGAAGGTATGAGTATCACCATAAATTAGAATTCCATTCATTTACAAATAGAATTATTCACCTTCATTCTTTTTTTGCATATTGAGACTTTGTTCCATATCGCGTTCTATAGAAGTAATAGAATTGCCAGAATGACGGCATTTCAATCCATTCAGATTCATCTTCTACTTCATTGTTAATTGAATTAATTTTATCAACAAGCAATGAATAGAATTCCTTCACTTTCAATTCTTTCGTATTGACAATCTCACCATGTCTTTCAAGCATCTCAATGCATGAGTCATTCATGAGATCAAGAATTCTGGGAGTAAGCGCAGCGCCGTCCTTTTTCCCCTCACCCGCTTTTCGGCCGCGCTTGCGCCCCGTCATGGCGCGTCCCGGGTTGCCTTTCAGCATAGGCATCAATGACTTAGCGTTTTGTCCACGCCGCCAGTAGGTAGCGATCAGGAGCTTCAGCCTTCTCGCCTGCTTGACGTCCCCTGCCGCTGCGGCATTGCAGAGGTCTTCAATTCCTCTCTCTGAATAGAGTTCGGGATTTGAAAGAAAAGGAAGAATAGTCTCATAAAGATCGCGTCCCGTTTTCTCAACAGACTCCGTCCATTTTCGCGAAGCCATATCTGCGAATGGATCCAGTTCAATTGTTGCAGTTCCATTCTCAATCATTTCATTCAGCTTCGATGTTGCTGCCCGAACCAAATGGACTGATTGCCCTTTCATTTTAATGAGCAATGTCAGACTACCGAATATCTTAATAACTCTATATTCAATTTCATTCCACTTTATGATTTCATTCTCTTTAAACTTATTCTCATTCATTTCATTAGATTCCAATTCTAAATTACAAACATAGATAGCATATTCAATTTACATTGCGAACAAATTCAAATTGCAGTTTATCAGGAACCGGGAAAAACCGCGAAGAAAAACTAGGCAGTCCCTTTCAGGAGCGGCAAGAATAACTGCCCAAAAAATAGGCAAATTAGCGATTTTGAACGTTTACAGCACTTATCTATATGTTGTATGTGGAAGTTCGGCTGCTCAGGGCATAAAAAATCCCTGCCGTGCGCAACCGCATGACAGGGATTTGGAAGATGTGAGACTGTACTAAGCCGCTCAGTCGCGTGAAAACGCGTCAGCTGCCGAAGACGCCGGTGGAAAGATATCTGTCGCCCCGGTCGCAGATGATCGTGACGACCACGGAGCCCGGATTCTTCTCCGCGATCCGGATCGCGCCCGAAACGGCGCCGCCCGACGAAACGCCGCAGAAGATCCCCTCTTCCCTGGCGAGCGCCCGCATGGTCGACTCGGCGGCCTCCTGCGTTACGTCGACGGTTTCATCAACGACCTTCGGGTCGAAGATCCCGGGGCGATAGGCTTCGGGCCAGCGGCGGATGCCGGGGATGGAGCTCCCCGCAGCCGGCTGCATGCCGATGACGCGCAGATCCGGAATGATGGTTTTGAGGTAGCGCCCGGTACCGACGATTGTTCCCGTCGTTCCCATGGCGGAGACAAAGTGCGTGACGCGCCCGCAGGTCTGGGCGATGATCTCAGGGCCCGTTGTGCGGAAGTGCGCGAGGGGGTTGTCCGGGTTGTTGAACTGGTCGAGGAGATAGCCTTCGCCGCGCTTCTGCATTGCCTTTGCGAGATCGCGGGCGCCTTCCATGCCCTTTTCCTTGCTCACGAGGATGAGTTCAGCACCGTAAGCCTTGATGGCCGCGCGGCGCTCGAGCGACAAATTCTCCGGAAGGATGATCTTCATGCGGTAGCCCTTCAAGGCCGCGATCATCGCAAGCGCAATGCCCGTATTGCCGCTCGTTGCTTCAACAAGAACGTCGCCGGGCTTGATGTCGCCCCTCTTCTCAGCCTCCTCAATCATGGAGCGGGCCGCACGGTCCTTGACGGACCCGGCGGGGTTTGAGCCCTCGAGCTTCACCCAGATTTCGCTCCCGTTCTGAGGAGCCAGGTGCTCGAGCTTCACAAGCGGCGTCATGCCGATGGTGTCGATGAGTTTTCCAGCCATTTTGAAGATTCCCTGTCAGGAAAAAGCGTGATGATCGATTCGAATGGGGAGCCTGTCGCTGCCGCGGTAGAAGTACGCCCGGTCCAGGCTCATGTAATAGGTGTTCCCGCGCGTGGGGAGCGCATCCTCAAGGAGAATCGCGTTGATCGGATCCGGATACCACCCTTCCGGGCGGGCAAGGACCTGAACGGCGCCCCCCTTCGGGCGCGAGGCCAGAACCTCAATCGGGAGCTGCCCGAGACCGAAGGTGCGCTTCATCTGCGCGTCGATGGGCCTCAGAAGCACGTCGACGGGACCGGACTCCACTTTTTCTCCGGAGAGCGGAAGATGAAGTGAGCCGAGATGGAGCTTTCCGTCCTCAATACGGCCCTGGAGCACATTCACGTCGCAGAGGAATTTGAGAACGAAGCGCGTTTTGGGCCGCGTCCAGATTTCTTCCGGAGCGTCCGCCTGCTCAATCCGGCCGTCCTTCATCACCACGACGCGGTCTGCAATCTGCATGGCCTCTTCCTGATCGTGCGTGACGAAGACGCCCGTAAAGCGAAGCTTTTCATGGAGGCGCCGGATCCACTGACGCAGATCCTCACGGACCTGGGCGTCAAGCGCCCCAAAAGGCTCGTCGAGAAGGAGAACCCGCGGCTCGGTGGCAAGCGCTCTCGCCAACGCCACGCGCTGCTGCTGGCCGCCCGAGAGCTGCGCGGGGTAGCGTCCGGCAAAGTCGGTCAACTGCACCATGGCGAGGAGATCCCGCACGCGCGCTTCAATGGCGGCTTTGGGGAGCTTCTCCGCCCCCTTTCTCACCGTAAGGCCGAAAGCAATGTTTTCCGCGGCGGTCATGTGCCTGAAGAGCGCGTAGTTCTGAAAGACGAACCCCACGCGGCGGTCCCGCGCCGAGACGTCCGTCATGTCGGCGCCGTCAAAGAGGATCCTGCCGGAGGTCTCCGTTTCAAGTCCCGCAATGATTCTGAGGAGCGTCGTCTTCCCGGAGCCCGAGGGCCCGAGGAGCGCCGCCATTTCACCGGTTTCAATGGTGAGCGAAATGTCCTTCAGCACCGGCGCGCCGCCGAAGGTTTTCTGAATGCTGTCGATCTGAATGCTCATGATGAAAGGGTCTTCCTTGGCTCAAGTTCGGGCTCTCAAGAGCTCAGGCTCTGCGGCGGGCTTCAAGGCGCTTCTTGATGAGGAGCGTGAAGACCGCGAGAAGAGAGAGAGCAGCCGCAGCCGTAAAGGCGCCGACGGTGTTGTAGTCCTGCTCGAGGAGTTCAATCTGAAGCGGGAGCGTCATCGTTTCGCCGCGGATGCTCCCCGAAACCACCGAAACCGCACCGAATTCGCCGATGGCGCGGGCGTTGGTGAGAAGGACGCCGTAAAGAAGCGCCCAGGAAATATTGGGCAGCGTCACATAGCGGAACATCTGCCAGCCCGAGGCGCCGAGAAGAATCGCGGCCTCTTCCTCGGCCGCGCCGCGGCTCTGCATGACGGGGATGAGCTCCCTTGCTACGAAGGGGCACGTGACGAAGATCGTGACGAGCACCATGCCGGGCCAGGCGAAGAGAATCTGAATCTGCGAAGCCTCAAGCCAGGGCGCAAGGGGCCCGTTCGCGCCGTACCAGAGAAGGTAGACGAGGCCCGCGACCACGGGCGAGACGGCAAACGGAATGTCGGTCGCGGCAAGAAGCCACTGCTTTCCGGGAAAGTTGAACCGCGCGCAGCACCAGGCAAGCATGATCCCGAAAACGAGGTTGACCGGGACGGTGATGAGCGCAATGCCGGCGGTGAGCCCAATTGCATGGAGCATCTCCGGGTCGCTTAAGTTTTCGAGCACCGGCATCAGGCCCTTCTGAAACGCCTGGGCAAAGATGTAGACGAGCGGGATCACGAGAAAAAGAACCGCGATCAGGACGGCAGCGCCGATGAGAATGCGCCGGGACAAGTTCGAAGCGCGTTTTGCGGATGCGGTCATGCTGGGGCTCCGAGGCGTCTGGCAAGGCGCTTTTGCAGGAAATTGGCGAAAAGGAAGAGCGAAAGAGAAAGCGCGAGAACAAGCGATGCGATCGCGCTCGCGGCCGGGTAGTCGAATTCCTGAAGCCGCATGAAGACCATGAGCGACAGCACTTCCGTTTCGTAGGCGATGTTGCCGGCAATGAAGATGACGGCGCCGAATTCGCCGAGCGACCGGCAGAAGGCAAGGGTCGTGCCGGCGGCAACCGAGGGCAGGATTTCAGGGAGAATCACGCGGCGGAAGATCTGGCCCTTCGTGGCGCCCAGGGTCTCAGCCGCCTCTTCCGTTGTTTTCCCGAGGTCCTCGAGCACCGGCTCAACCGTGCGCACAACGAAGGGAATCGAGGTAAAGGCCATGGCGACGACAATCCCGAGCCATGTGTAGCTCACCTTTATGCCGAAAATTGAGAGCCAGGCGCCGTACCAGCCGTCCTCAGCGAAGAGCGCCGACAGCGTGAGGCCTGCGACAGCTGTTGGAAGCGCAAAAGGCAGGTCGATGAGGGCATCGAGAATCCCGCGCCCGGGAAAGCGGTAGCGCGCGAGCACCCAGGCAAGAAGGACGCCCGCAACGCAGTTGAAGACGGAAGCCCAGAAGGCGGAAAGGAGCGTCACCCGCAGGGCGGCAAGCGTCTGCGGATTCGTGATGATCTCCCAGTAGCCCGCAAGCGTGAGGTGCGAGAGCTCTCTCACGAGCGCGCTCATGGGGAGGAGGAGTATCAGCGACACAAAGGTGACGCTCACCCCGAGCGACAGTCCGAAGCCGGGAAGCACCCGGCGCTTCTTCCTTTCCGCCATGATGGTTACTTCCTGCCGAGCCTGACGAGACGATCGAATTCACCGCCCGTCGCAAAGTGCGTCTTCATGACGGCCGCCCAGGAGCCGAAGCGTTCCTCGACCGTGAAGAGCTTCGTTGCCGGGAAGCGGTCCTTCAGGGCCTCCATGGTCTTCTGATCATTCACGCGGTAGTAGTAGCCCGTGATGATTTTCTGCGCTTCGGGGCTGTAGAGATACTTGAGATAGGCTTCCGCCGCATCCTGAGTCCCCTTCTGCTTCACCACCTTGTCGACCCAGGCAACCGGGAATTCGGCGAGGATGTCGGTCTTCGGGACCACGACCTCAAAGCCCTGATCCGCATATTTGTTGCGGATGTTGTTGATCTCGGACTCGAACGAAATCAGCACGTCGCCGATTCCGCGGTCGACGAACGTGGTCGTGGCACCCCGTCCGCCCGTATCAAAGACGGCGACGTTCGAGAGGAACTTCTTCATGAGCTCCTCCGTCCCCTCCTTCGAACCCTTTGACTCATCCTCAGCAGCCGCCCAGGCGCCCAGATAGGTGTAGCGCGCGTTCCCGGAGGTCTTCGGATTCGGGAAGACGAGCTTCACGCCGTCCTTATTGAGGTCCGACCAGTCGGCGATATGCTTCGGATTCCCCTTTCGCACGAGGAAGGCCATCGTCGAATAGAAGGGAGAGGAATTGTTCGGGAGCCTCGCCTGCCAGTCGGCGGGGATGAGCTTCCCCTTGTCGTGGAGAACCTGAATGTCGGTCACCTGATTGAAGGTGACGACGTCGGCCTTCAGGCCCTGAAGAATGGCAAGCGCCTGCTTGGAGCTCCCGGCATGAGACTGACGGATGGTGAGCTTGTCGTCCGGATGCGCCTTGTCCCAGGAGCTGATGAAAGGAGGATTGAGATCCTGGAAAAGTTCGCGGGCCACATCGTAAGATGCGTTGAGGAGTTCGGCGGCGTTTGCGCCCGGCAGGGCTGTCGCTCCGATAATGGCGGCGGCAAGCGCTGCGGCGCCCTTGGACCAGATCAGTTTCGGCATGATTCTCTTCGCTTAAAGTGGTTGGCAGAGGTCGATCAGCCCCGCTTCATCGTTCAGTACGATGTCTTCTTTGCGGGGTAACCCCTATATGGTTAACCCCTATACTAGCGAACTTGTTGAATCCTGCCCTCAGTACTTTGTGGTAATACCGCAGTATTCAGGAACAATCTGTTTCAGGAAACGTGCGCTTCAGCTTCCAGTCCCGCCGCTTCTCGCATTGATGCGCGCTTCAACTTCCTGAGCCAGGAGATGCGCACCCCGATGAATGAAGTTCAAAGCGGGAAAAAGTGCATAGATATTCCGCGTCGGAAGGGACCAGTCAGGAAGGAGCCGCACGAGCTTCCCGGCCGCCACTTTTCCTTCTCCGGCTATGTCCGGAAGACACCCGATGCCGTTGCCGCGCAGCACTGCATCCCGGATGAGACCTGCTGCCGAATAGCGAAGCGGCGCATTCACCGCTATCCGGCGCGTTTCCGACCTGCGGGCGAGAATCCAGTGATTCTCTCCCAAAAGCCCGATAAGCCTGTGCGTCCGAAGCTCCTCCGGGTCGGAGGGCGCCGGATGGCTGCTCAGGTAGTCCTCAGAAGCAAAAAGGCAGCTTCGGCAGAGGCCGAGCCTTCTCGCCGCCGTCCCCGGCCTCGGTTCAGAAGCAACCTCGAACGCAAGGTCGATGCCCGATTCCACGAGCGGCAGCACTCGGTCCGATGCGAGGAGCTCTAACGACAACCCGGGATGCTTCTCCCCAAATTTCTCCAGAATGCCGCAGAGAAAGAACTCCGCAAAGCTCGTGGTTGCCGCCACCCGGAGACGGCCCGTCGGTTCGGAACTCCCGGGCAAGGCAAAAACCGCATCCGTGCGCTTCAGAATCTCCCGAGCCTCCTCAAGAACGCGTTCGCCGTCAGAAGTGAGCGACACGGAGCGCGTCGTGCGGTTGAAGAGTCTCAGATGCATCGTCTCCTCGAGCTCCGCGACCGTTCGGGTGACGGATGCCCTGGAAAGCCCAAGGCTCTGCGCTGCTCTCGAAAAACTATTCAGGTCGGCAACCCGCACAAAGGTTTCGAGCGACTTGATTTTGTCCATATTGTTCCGGATTTCAAAATAGTCTGTTGTTCTAAATTCTATTTATTTCTATTTTCCGCATCAATAGGATATCGGGATCCCGCAACCTTTATATCCCGATATGAAAATGACGACGCCATTCATCACCCGCCGCTCCCTGCTTTCCCTCGCAGCCGCCATCCCGGCTGCCTCCCTCTTCCCGGTCACGACATATGGGAATACCGGCGATCCTTCAAACCAACTGCTGTCTTCAGAGGAAGTCTCAAAACTCTTCGTCCGTTTTGCCGAAGAGCGCCGCATGCCTCCTGAACTCGGACGATGGCTCGGCAACAAATCGATTCAGGAAATTTCTCCCTACAAAGTCTTCGACAACGTCTGGTGCGTCGGAATCTGCTGGGTTTCCGCCTATGCCATCCGCACGAAGGAAGGCGTCATTCTGATCGACACGCTCCACGAACCGTTTGTCGACAAGCTCCTCTCGAACCTGCGCGAGGTCGGAATCGACCTTTCCGAAATCAAATACGTTCTCATGACGCACGGCCATTTCGATCATGTCGGCGGCGCCTGGCGTCTTCGGGAGCTCCTCCCGCATGCACGCTTCGGCATGAGCGCTCGCGGCTGGGCGGAAGCCAAAGGCCACGAAAAGGAAAGAAACGGCTTCAGAATGCCGTCCGCGGATCTCATTCTGAAGGATGGAGACAAAATTGCACTCGGGGAAACGACCGTCACTGTGCTGGAAACGCCGGGACACACCTGGGGAACCTGCTCCTACGTCTACGACGTCAGGGACGGAGACGAAATCCACCGCGCCGTGACGATCGGAGGCCAGGGACTCAATGCGATGGACGACATGAGGCAGCTCGAAGCCTACATCGACAGCATGAGGAGACTCGGTGATCCCGCACTCGGAATTGATGTCGACCTGACGGCTCACCCGTTCTCTACGGGTCAGACAGAGAAGATTCCGGCAATCAGAGCGCATCGCCATGGCGAGCCTCACCCGCTGGTCGACCGCAATGCTTATCTTGAACGTCTGAAGAAGCTCATTGCAGGCGCGGAGCGCTATCGTCGCCAAGGCGCCCCAGCCTGACCTCATCGGGCTCGAGCAGCTTCAGGCTTCCGCGGAGCGCTTCTTAGCAGAACCCAAGAAAAGCGTCCGGAGAAACTTCAAGCGAAATGATGACGCTTAGCCGCAGAAATCAAAAACCCCCGCAGACCGTGCAAATCTGCGGGGGAACTTTACTCAACAGAGCAGGAAGACTCTTGCAAACGAGGCTGCTCCGAAGATCGTTTTTTTAGAAGCGGTGGATCAGACCGGCAGTGACTTCGACCGCGCTGGGTTCGAGGTCAGCCTTGCCCTTCGTCTCGGACTTGTCCTGCATGTAAGCGGCAGACGTATAGACGCTGGTGCGCTTCGAAATGTTGTAGTCGTAGCCCACGGCAACATTCCAGCGGGTGAATTCGAGGAGATCACTATCCTTGGTGTCTTCTGCCGTCACATAACCGACGTGAGCCTTGGCCGTTCCGCCAAGAGCGGGAACACCAACGCCGAGCGCAACGCTGTAGCCTTCAGCGCCGTTGGCCTTAAACTGCGAACCGGCAGCGATGGAGCTCGTGCCGATCGTCTTCTGACCAACGCCGAGGGCGTTGTCGAAGTACTGGAAGGCGGCATAGGTCGTCATGAAGCCGAAGTTGTAGTTGCCGCCGAGAGTAACGGTAAGGGAGTCATCAAGATCCTTGTCCGTCGTACCATTGACAGCGTAGGTCTGCTTGGAGCCGTAGTTGACGGAATCAACAATACCGACGAGGTAGAGGTTCTGCGTCTTGTAGGTGGCGCCGATGGCGTAGTAGCGATCGGCAGAGGCCTTGCCTTCATTCCAGGAAATCTTGGCGTCGCCGGTTTCATCATTGTCGCCGGTATTGCCGAAGGTATACTGAGCAAAGGCATTAAAGCCGGCAAACGTCGGGGTCTTGTAGGTGACCATGTTGTCATAGCGGGTATGACCCTTAGCCTGCACGAACTTCATGCCCGTGATGTCCTGCCAGCCGGAAGAGAACGGGCTGGTATTGCCGAGAAGACCGTAGGAACCGAGCGCGCTGGCGAGCTGACCCATGCGGCCGAAGGCGACTTCACCGAAGGAGCCGGCGAGAGCGAGCGTGGCCTGACGGTCGAAGAGCTTGCCGTCGGTGTTAAAGGTGCCGTCATCACCATTGAAGCCGTTTTCGAGCTGGAAGATGACCTTGAGGCCGTTGCCGAGGTCTTCCGTGCCCTTGAGGCCGAAGCGGGAGCCGGAGTTCTGACCGGACATCATCTTGAAGTTGTCGGCGGCATCAACGCCGGCCTTATCGCCGTCGATGTGCTGGTAATTGAAGCCGTAGTCGACGAGGCCGTAGAGCGTAACGTCAGCGGCAAAAGCAGATGTAGCGCCGAAAGCGCCCATAACGGCGAGAGCAGCAAGAGTCTTTTTCATGATTTGAATTCCTTAGCAAAGAATTTTGTGAGTTCGGGGAAAATGAACTCGGCCTTCAGTCTCGCAACAAGCACAAGTCAATACAAGTGTCAAGATGGGGGGGGGGGGCACATTACGCGCCCCTTGTCAAGGGCACTGAGTAAATAAAGTCAGATC
>ERZ1034901.460-NODE-460-length-32464-cov-10.947885_pt1 | contig 32464 bp, 28 predicted proteins | sample MGYA00520628_ERZ1034901 | MGnify/ENA primary metagenome ERZ1034901 (study PRJEB33766, sample SAMN09781783) | gut metagenome | biome: gut microbiome | host: Homo sapiens | place: Madagascar | study: EMG produced TPA metagenomics assembly of the PRJNA485056 data... | reverse complement strand
AAGCCGGGATATGAATTTCTTTCAGACCCTGTTAACGGATTTCTGGGAATTCACGCAACTATGAAATCGGCGCCAGTGCCTTGTTCGCCAACCTGGCCCACGAAGGCGATGAACTGAGCGTCAAGGCTGCTCTCTTCTACGACGATATCAAGGACCATATCTTTGCAGATGTTCTTGCTTTTGATCCTGAAAATCTAACGATGACCTTCCATACGTACAATCTAGGTCATGTTGTAAATAAGGGCATCGAACTTAGCGGCAGCTATTCACTCGGCAACTTCCGCGCGAGCGCCTCTTACGGATACCTCCATTCCGAAGACAAAGAAACCGGCAAGCGCATTGAATCCAATACGCCGCAGTCTGCGAATCTGCGCTTAAGCTACAAAATCAATGAATGGAATGTCGAACCATGGTATCGCCTGCACTGGGCAAAAGGAGGAACAACGGCGGAAATCAGCGGTGAAACCGTTGCTCTGAAAAATTATGCTACGCATGACATCGGCATGATGTGGACGCCTTCTAGGACTGGCTTCGTCCGTCTGCAGGCAGGCCTTGCCGTTACTAACCTTACGAACGAGAAATATTGGGCTTATTCAGGGTCGAGTTTTCCAACCTGGGGCTTCGCCCGCGGCTTCAGAGCCTGGCTCTCGGCCCAGTTCTGATCCTTTGAAACACCGAACGCCTCTCTCGCGTTCGCAACCCGGACCGACCGCCGTCAATTGATGCCCCGGGCCTTCAGCAGCTCCCGACTTCAGCAGCTGAAGGCGCGGCCGGTCCGCCTCTTTCGGATGCCCCATGCAAAGAAGCGGCCTCGCCCGGCTCCTCGGGCAATATCTCTTTTCCCGCGATCGGCTGAAGCTCTGGCTTCTCTTCGGCATCGTGCTCGGCGCCTACGTCGTCAACATTCGCCTGGCAATCCTCTACAACGACTGGAACGGCCGGTTCTTCGACGCCCTTCAGAAGGTCGACCAGGAGGGGATCTACCGCGAGCTCTTCTACTTCATCGGCCTCGCGGCGGCCATCATCGTGCTCCTCGTCTGGGCGGGATACCTCAAGGACCGGCTGATACTCGCGCTTCGCCGCGACGTGACGGAGATTTTCTTTGCGCGCTGGCTCTCGCCCCGGAGCGCGCATTACCTCCTCCGGGAAAGCGGAAAGGAGCCCGACAACCCGGACCAGCGAATCACGGAAGACGTCCGGTCGCTGACGAGCCTTGCCGTCAACCTCTTCATCAGCCTCTTCGATTCCGTCCTCACGATCGGAAGCTTCTCACTCATTCTCTGGAACCTGTCGGGCTCCATTACGCTTTTCGGCATCACCATCCCCGGATACATGTTCTGGGTGTGCCTCATCTATACCGCCGTCGCCACGTTCTTCACACACCTCATCGGCAGGAAGCTCAAGGGCTTCAACATGGAGGCGCAGCACATGGAGGCCAACCTCCGCTCGGCCCTGATGGAAAAGCGGCGCAACGGTGCGGCCATTGCCGGGTCGCATGCAGAAACGGCTGAAGAGCGAGGCCTGAGAGACCGGTTTTCCGACCTTCTTCAGGTGCTGATCGCGCTCATTAAAAAGCAGCGCGACCTCGACCTCTTCACGGTCGGGATCGGTCAGTTCACGCATTTGGCGCCCATCTTCTTTTCGCTGCCGTCCTTCTTCTCGGGCGCAATTCAGCTGGGCGGCGTCATGCAGATTCGCGGCGCCTTCAATGACGTTGCGAGGTCGCTCTCCTGGATCATCTTTGCCTACGACGATCTGGCAAAGCTTTCCGCCGCCTATGAACGCCTTCGCCGGCTGGAACAGGGCATCAGGGATGTGGATGAAGCGGCTGAAAAGCTCGCCTCCGAGCGAAAGATGCTTCCTGAAGGATCGCCCGAGGTTATGCGCGCCGACATCATCCTCAACATCCCCGAGGGAAATCAGGGGAAATTCCGCGCGCTTCCCGTACGCCTGTCGCTAAAACCAGGAACGCTCGCCTTTGCAGCCGGCCCCTCCGGCATCGGGAAGTCAACGCTTCTCAAGGTGCTCGCGGGCTTCTCCGGCACCTTTACCGGAGAGATTGCGTCCCGCGGCACGATCGTCTGGATTCCTCAGAAGCCTTATCTCATGAAGGGAACGCTCCGAAGCGCGCTCGCCTATCCGAGCGATCCGTCATCGCTCTCTGACAGAGAGGCTATAGAGCTCCTCTCCTTGGCGCGCCTCGACCATCTTGCCGACCAGCTCGATCGCTATGCCGACTGGGCGAACGCGCTTTCAGGGGGCGAGCAGCAGCGCATTGTTCTCCTGCGGGCGGTGCGTTTGAAGCCCGACATTCTCCTCATGGATGAAATGACGAGCGGACTCGACGACGCGTCGGCCGAACGCATGCTCGACCTCATGAAGAAGCTCCTCCCGCGAACCGCCATTCTGCTCGTGACCCATCAATCCGCGCTTTTCCCAGAAGCCGACCAGATTCTCCGGCTCGCCTGAGAGACCTCAAAAAGACCACCAAAGGAATCCCCATGTCCAACTCCTTCATTCCCTTCCCTCAGTACGAAAACGCCGTCTTCTGCGGCGACAAGGCCGCGGAGATCCTCGGCGCCCTCAGGATTTATTCCCGGGCGCTCATCGGCGGAGAAGTTCCCTCCATGGAGCTTCTCCATCCTGCGGAAAAGCCCCTTGAATGCATCAGCTGCCTTCTCGACAATCCCGAAGGGATCCTCAAGACGGCGCTCCGCCGCATGAATGCGGACTATGTACTTCTCGAAGAGAACGGCAAAGAGGACTTCAACCCTGCGGTTCTCAAGGAAAAAATCGAATCCTTCGGCGTCCCGGTCAAGGTGCTTGATGTGAAGGGCGACGCCGACGAAGTGCTCCGCAGGGCCGGGAAGCTTTATGGCGCGGAAAGACAGGCCGAGCGCGTGATCAGGGACCGCAGGGAGCGGATGGAAAAGCTCCTCGAACTCAAGGTCCCGAAAGGACGTCGTGTCGTCGTGCTTCTCGGCATCCGGAATCCCATTCGGCACGAGAGCTATGTCTTCCGGGTTGCCGCGCACAGCGACCTTTCAAAGCTGCTTTCAGCACACTTTGACGTGAGGAATCTCTTCGAATCGACGCCCGAAAAGGATCTGATCGCGGGCATCCAGGATCTGGGGAATGTTGAGGAGCTTTTTGCCCTTGACCCTGATCTCATCTGCCTCACTGGCGACGCACTCGCCGGCGCGACGGCGCTTCAGAACGCACTCAAAGCCGGCGCCAAGCCCTGCCGGGCCATGACGGAAGGCCGCATCGCGTCGCTACCCTACTACTGCGACGCGCTTTCCTGGAGAGCCCCCCTCATTCTTGAGGAATGGTCGGAAGCGCTCATGTGGTAACGGAAAGCCGCGTCCATTCTCTTCTGAGCGCGGCTTTCGCGTTGAAGCGGAGTGCACTCGTCAAGGCGCACTCCGCAGAGAGAGGCCCGAAGGTTACTTGAGCGACTTCAACCACGCATCCGCCGACTGACCGGCAATGCGGCCGAAGGTGACGATGTCGGCCTGAGCGTTGCCGCCCAGGCGGTTGCCGCCATGGACGCCGCCCGTGACTTCGCCGGCAGCGAAGAGACCCGGGATGGCCTTTCCTTCGGCGTTGAGCACTTCAGCCTTCGTGTCGATCTTAAGGCCGCCCATCGTGTGGTGAACAGCCGGCTGGACCTTGACGGCAAAGAAAGGCGCCTTGGTGAGCGGCTGGAGGAGCTCGGGACGGCCGAACTGGCTGTCCTTGCCGGCAGCCTGATCCTTCGCGTACTGCGCCATCGTGGCCTCAAGATTCGCGGCAGGCACGTTCATGGCGCGCGCGAGCTCGGCCACGGTATTGCCTTCAACCGTGAGGCCGAGCTTCTTGTAGGAGTCCATGAGCTTCGCGGTCTGTCGCGTAGCATCATCCCAGACCACCCAGGCGAACTTGCCCGGCTGCTCGAGCTCCTTGGCGGAAACTGCGTCGCGGGTGAGGAGTTCATTTGTAAAGCGCTTTCCGTCCGCATTGACGAGAATCGCGCCGTCGCCGCGAACGCTCTCAGAAATAAGCGTGCCGTTGGGCGCAGCGGTCGGATGCGCCTGAATCTGCTTCATATCCACCGTCGCCGCTCCGATTTTCTCGGCAAGAAGAATGCCGTCGCCCGTGGCGCCCGGATGGTTCGTGGTCGCATAGCCCTTGAGTTTAGGCTGATACTTGACGAGCAGATCCTGATTGGCGCCGAAGCCGCCCGTGGCGATCACGACGGCCTTCGTGTCGATCGTGTAGGTCTTGCCGTCCTTCGTGCTCACTTTGACGCCGGCAACAGCGCCCGACTTGTCGGTGAGGAGCTCGACCACGCGGTTCTGCGTTCTCATCTCAATCTTGCGGTCCTTGGCGGCCTTGTAAAGCACGCGGATCACTTCCGGACCGATAGCGGAGCCGTCCGTCGGACGATGGGCGCGCGGGTACTTGGCGCCGCCCGAGCGGCCGACTGCGCCGAGATCAGCGCCGAGGGATTCAAGCCAAGCAACGGAGTCCTTGGCGTGCGTCGTCATCGTGCGAAGGAGCTCCGGGTCGTTCAGATTGTGCCCGCCCTTCATCGTGTCCTTATAGAACTGGTCGATCGTGTCGGGGATCCCGAGCTTCTTCTGAAGCGGCGTTTCCGCAGCGTTGATGCCGCCCTCGGCACGCACGGTGTTGCCGCCGATCATCGGCATCTTTTCAAGCACAACGACGCTGCGGCCGAGGTCGGAAAGCGTCACGGCGGCCGAAAGTCCGGCGCCGCCCGCGCCGATCACGACGGCGTCGGGACCAGCCGCATAGGCGGCGGCAAAAGCGGTTGAGAGAACTGCGGCGAGGACCGTCTTCTTCATTGTTTCTTCTCCTTTCTGAAACTTTCGTTCTTTTCGCCCGAGAGAGCGCAAAGCGGATGGAAGTCTGCCGAAGAACAAGAACCCGTGCTTTGAAAGTTTTTCAATTCACGTTTGACTGCCGGTCAACGTCATGCCTCCCGGGAGGTATCTGGCGCCTTCCGCGCTCAGGGCGAATTCGAGAAACGCTTCCGCGTCGGGCCTCATCGGGCGGCTTGCCGGCACAAGAAAGGCCATCGGCCTTGCCGCCCAGGCGTCGGAGAGCTCCGTAACGGCGAGATCCCTCATGCCGTCCGCAGCGGCGGAATAAGGCGCTACGGCGAGGAGCCCGCCCGAACGGACGACTTCAACAAGAATAGTGAAGCTCGGCACTTCGACGACAGGTTCATACCGGCAGCCGATCGCGAGCGCTCGCTCCCGCATGGCCGCCGTCATCGGCGCCGATTCGAGGAGCGACGCGTACGGATAGCGAAGCGTCTCGGCAAAGGAAATGCTCTTTTTCTGAAGTCCCCGAAGAAGCTCATGGTCCTTTCTTGAGATGAGCACATGGCGATCGTCGACATACGGGAAAAGTCTGACGCCCGAAGCCGCTGCCCGAGCCTCATCCTCTGCCGCGGCGCCTCCCGCAAGACCAAGGTCTGCTTCGCCCGTCTGGACGGCCTCCGTGATCGCCGAACTTCTCCTCGCGACGAATTCGATTCTGGTCTCCGGATGTTTGGCAAGAAAAGGCCCCGTGAGGCGACAGAGGAAATTCTCGAGCCCGGTGCTGTTGGAGAAAATCCGCAGAGGCTTCGCTTCCCGGCGCGCATAAGGCGCGAAATCTTCTTCGAGGCTTGCAGCCGCCTCGAGCACGCGTCTTGCCGCGTTCACGAGCACGAGCGCCGCCGGCGTCTGTACGAGTCCTTTCCCTGAACGCTCAAAGAGAAGCGTTCCCGCCTCCTCCTCAAGGCGCTTCAGCCGGACGCTCAAAGCTGAAACCGTGAGATGCACCTCTTCGGCCGCCCGCGAAAGGCTGCCGGCACGTGCGAGTGCAAGGAGAATGCGAAGATCAACAAGGTCGTAGTGCATGGATATCGGGTTCGCCGGCAGAAAATTGAAGCCTATCGCATCGAAGCCACACTTATGCAAATCCTCTCCTGCATAAGAGAGGCCTGAAGGCGCAAATGCGATTGGTTCTCATCTTTACTAAAATATCACGCTCCTCTAGCCCGCAGGCTTCAGCCTGCGGTGCATTTTCCGCCCGGCGCTCCCGGGCAATTTCTCAAACCCTCGAAAATGAAGACTTTCAACCGTTTTTCTCTCGCGCTGCTCGCAAGTTCTCTTCTGCTCCTCACCGGCTGCGCCACCAATACGAGCGAACTTACGCTCGACACTACATCCGTTTCGAACGCAGCGAATCCCCAATCCCAGACCACGGTCTACGTTCGCAGTTCCGCCGACAAGCGTCATTTTGAAGAAGCGCCGCGCACTCCCGACATTCCGTCCGTCATGTGCGAGACTGCCGAGGAACAGGATCATGCCATCGGCCGCAAGCGCAACGGCTTCGGCAAGGCGCTCGGCAAACTCATTCTCCCGCCTGAGCAGTCCGTGACCGGCCTTACGCAGAGCGCCATCGAAGCCGCCTTCAAGGAAAACGGCGTCAGAGTCGTCCCTAAGGACGAAGTCACGGCCGACACCAAGGTTATTGACATTGACGTGAACAAATTTTGGGCGTGGGTGGAAATGGGTTTCTGGCAGATCACGCTCTCGAGCGACATGAGTGCCGGCGTCCGAGTGAATGATGCGGAAGATCCGGCCTTCACGGTGGAAGGTTCGTATCACGAAGGCTTCCAGGGCGCCTTTGAGTCGAACTGGCTCACGGTTCTCAATACCGCATACCAAAACTTCTGCCTGGATGCCAAGGAAAAGGTCAAGGCGTTCCTCGGCAAATAAGGAAGGGCTGCCTCACTGAGGCACGCTTCTTTCTGAAAGAAAGGGAGCCCGCGTCAACCCCGGACTCCCTTTCTGATGAACTCAAATTTCAGGCGGCAGGAATTAATCCACCCACTCCGCCGAATAGAACTCAAATCCCGTATCCGGAAGCGGATTGAAGTTCCTCAGGTGCTTGTTGGAAGCCGCCGTATTGTCCTCGTAGACGAGGAAGGCCACGGGCACTTCCTTCCAGAGAATCATCTGAACCTCGCGGTAGAGCTCGTTTCTCTTCTTTTCGTCCACTTCGGCGATTGCCTTGTCGAAGAGCTCGTCGACCTTCGGGTTCGAGTAGTAACCCTCATTCGAGAGCTTTGGCGGCATTTCGCGCGAGTCGAAGATCGGACGCATGCCCCAGTCGGCCTCAACGGTGGAATTGGACCACCCGATGTAGTAGAGGCGGTTCGGGGCGTTCTTCGGCTCCTTATTGGCTTCAACGAGGGTCACGCGCTGACCGGCTTCAAGGATGCGGGTTTCGGTCTTGATGCCCACTTGATTCAGCTGCTGCTGGATGAACTGAATCACCTTGTTCGCGGTCGAGTTGTTGTAGCCCGACCAGAGACGCGTGGAAAAGCCGTTCGGGTAGCCCGCTTCCTTCAAGAGCTCCCGCGCCTTCTCGGGGTTGTAGGCCGGAACGCCGAAGCTCGCCGCACCGGGAATCTGGGGCGGGATGACGCCGGTCGCCGGCTGCGCGAAGCCGTTGTAGGCCACCTTGCAGAGCGCCTCGCGATTGATCGCATAGCTCACCGCCTGACGAACGCGCACGTCGTCGAAAGGCTTCTGCATGCAGTTGATCGAGAGGTAGCGCATCATGATCGAGGGCACGATGTGGATGTTGAGGTTGGGATCGTCCTTCAGTTCCTTCACCTGCTCGACAGGCATCGGGTGAATGAAGTCCGCCTCGCCCGTACGCAGCATCGCCGCGCGCGTCGCATTTTCCATTACCGGCACCCAGGTGATGGAATCAAGCTTCGGGAGCCCCGCCACGCGGTAATTGGGATTCTTCACCACGACGAGCCGTTCGCTCGGGTTGTAGTCCTTAAGCGTATAGGGGCCGGTGCCGCAGGGATTGAAGGCAATGCCGCGGCCGTCGTACTTCTTGAGCGTTGAGGGGCAGATCATCTGCGCCGTGCCGTTCGCGAGCCTCTGCAGGAACGAGGGCATCGGGGACTTAAGGTCGAAGCGAACCTTGTAGGGCCCGAGCACCTCAACCTTGTCGATGAATTTGAGCAGCGCGTAGCGCGAGAGGTGATTGGCCGGGTTGAGAACGCGATCGAAATTAAGCTTCACCGCATCCGCATTGAATTCCGTGCCGTCGTGAAACTTGACGCCTTCCTGGAGCGTAAAGGTCCAGGAGAGGCCGTCGGGCGATACCTCATGGCTCTTCGCGAGCTGCGGCACGGGCTTCAGGTCCTTGTCGAAGGCGTAGAGGCCTTCATAGAAGGACTTCGCGACGCTGCGCGAAAGAAGGTCGGTCGCCTGATAAGGGTCGAGCGTTGTGAAGGACGAACCCACCGCAACCGTAATTCCGCGTGCGCTGGCGGGAAGCGCCCCGGCAGCAAGGGTGAGACCGGCGGCGAGAGAAAGAATCGAAGCGGCAAAACGCATGACGCATTTCCTTTGTTTGAAGTGCGCAGAAGGAGCTGAACAATTCTCCGGGCGCATGCTGCACTCCCGGGAAGGCTCCTCTGTCTCTTTATCTTTTCCCTAATCTTATAAGGCGGCGCCCGTCACCCTCCACGGCATAAAGCAGTATTCCTTAGGCATTTCACCGGACTTTCGCCCGGAAAGAATCAAAGAAGCGCATTAGAAAAAGCCCCGGCGGGCGGAAGACCGGCCGGGGCTTCAAAGAATGACTCTCCAAATGGTTACTTAAGCCAGGCGGATTCCGCACGGGCGAGGTCGCCGCGGATGTCGGAGAGGTGCCAGAGGTAGTTCATGACGCGCGCAAAGTCCGCGTCGTCCGTCGGCATGAGGAAGCCCATCTCGGAGACGGGCGTGAGGGGCTTCGTGATGAAGGCGGCGCCGAGCTTCGGATTCTTCTTCGAATAGAGAATCGCCTCAGCCGTTTCCGTAATCATCACGTCGCCCTTGCCTTCGGCGATGAGGCCGGGAATCTCAAAGTTCTTGTCGTGGGTCGAGACCTGGGCCTTCGTGAGGTTCTTCAGCACAAACTGCTCGTTCGTGCCGCCCGGATTCTTGATGACGCGCACGGAAGGCTGATTGAGGTCCTCGAGCGTGCGGTACTTCGTGAGGTCGCCCTTTCTCACGAGCGCAACCTTGCCGAAAGGCGCATAGCCCGGAAGGAATTCGCCCCAGGACGTGCGGGCGAGGGTCTGCGTGATGCCGCCCACGGCGACGTCGAAGCGGTTCCCCTTGATGCCGGCTTCAATGTCCTTCCAGGGCGTCTTCACAAACTCAACCTTCCAGCCCGCATAGGCCGCCATCGCCTTGATCACGTCGACGTCGTGACCCTTGATGACGCCCGCCTCGTCCATCGCGAAGGGACGATAGTCGGCGGGCGTTCCCACGCGGATCACGCCCGACTTCTGAATGGCGTCGAGGCGGTCGCCCGCCATAGCTGCGCCCGCGGCGGCAACGGCTGCGGCAAGAATAAGGGTCTTGACGGCTTTCATGAAAAGCTCCTTTGAATAGTCAGTTGGAATTCAGTTCGCCTTTCCCGGGATATTGAGGCGTCCCGGAGAAGCAATCAGGAAAGAATGCCTCAGAAAGACCCGGTGCTCCGCTCGTAAATTCCCGCAGAAAACGCTTTTCCTCGATATTGCACAAGAGGCATTCGCGCTTTATCTCAAGGGTTAATACCTACCTACAGGAGTGATATGTAAGCTCCGGACGAAGACTTGCTCCCGCGTCAATTCTCCTTTGCATAAGGGTTGCTCTCATCCTCCGAAGAGGTAAATAATTCGAAGAGCAGAAAAAAGAGCATCTCCTTCCAAAAGGAGGAGAGCGCCTTGAAAACAATCCTGCAGCGGCCCCGGCGGGGGAGATCCTCCGCTCACGGACCAGACCCTAAACAGAGAAGAGAAAACACAACCATGGCACAAGCTCCTGCATTTAAATATGCCCCGATGTTCCAGCTCGGCAAGGACGACACCGAGTACTACCTCCTCACGAAGGAAGGCGTCTCCGTCGGCGAATTCGAAGGCCATCCGATCCTCAAGGTTTCCCCTGAAGCCCTGACCGCGCTCTCGAACCGCGCCTTCACCGACGTCAACTTCATGCTCCGCCGCGCCCACAACGAACAGGTTGCCAAGATCCTGTCCGATCCGGAAGCGAGCGAAAACGACAAGTACGTTGCCCTCACGTTCCTGCGCAACGGCGAAGTCGCTGCCAAGGGCATTCTCCCCTACTGCCAGGATACCGGCACGGCGATCATCCACGGCGAAAAGGGACAGCAGGTCTGGACGGGCTTTGAAGACGAAGAGGCGCTCAGCAAGGGCGTCTACAAGACCTACACCGAAAACGCGCTCCGCTATTCGCAGAACGCTCCGCTCTCGATGTACGAGGAAGTGAACACGAAGTGCAACCTCCCCGCGCAGATCGACATCGAAGCGACGGAAGGCATGGAATACCGCTTCCTCTGCGTCGTGAAGGGCGGCGGCTCGGCCAACAAGTCCTACCTCTATCAGGAAACGAAGGCGGTTCTGAATCCCCAGAAGCTCGTTCCCTACCTCATCGAAAAGATGAAGACCCTCGGCACGGCTGCCTGCCCGCCCTATCACATCGCCTTCGTGATCGGCGGCACCTCCGCTGAACGCACGATGCTCACGGTGAAGCTCGCCTCCTGCCACTACTACGACAACCTCCCCACGACGGGCGATGAAACGGGCCGCGCCTTCCGCGACGTTGCGCTTGAACAGCAGCTCCTCGAGGAAGCCTGGAAGATCGGCCTCGGCGCCCAGTTCGGCGGCAAGTACATGGCTCACGACATCCGCGTGATCCGTCTGCCGCGCCACGGCGCTTCCTGCCCGATCGGCATGGGCGTTTCCTGCTCGGCCGACCGCAACATCAAGGCGAAGATCACGAAGGACGGCGTCTTCATTGAGAAGCTCGACAACAACCCCGGCAGCCTCATCCCTGAAGAACTGAGGAAGCCCGGCGAAGGCGGCTCGATCAAGATCGACCTCAACCGCCCGATGAAGGAAGTCCTCGCCGACCTCACGAAGTACCCGGTCTCGACCCGCCTCGAACTCACCGGCACGATCATCGTCGCCCGCGACATCGCTCACGCGAAGCTGAAGGAACGCCTTGACCGCGGCGAAGAGCTCCCCGACTACATCAAGGATCATCCGGTTCTCTACGCCGGCCCCGCGAAGACCCCTGCCGGCTACGCCTGCGGCTCGATGGGCCCGACGACCGCCAACCGCATGGACCCCTACGTTGATCTCTTCCAGAGCCACGGCGGCTCGATGGTGATGATCGCCAAGGGCAACCGCACCCAGGTTGTGACGGACGCCTGCAAGAAGCACGGCGGCTTCTACCTCGGCACCATCGGCGGCGTTGCTGCGGTCCTTTCGTCCGACGCCATCAAGAGCATCGAATGCATCGAGTATCCGGAGCTCGGCATGGAAGCCGTCTACAAGATCACGGTCGAGAACTTCCCGGCCTTCATCCTCGTCGACGACAAGGGCAACGACTTCTTCAAGCAGCTTAAGCCCTGCAAGATCGCCTGCAAGTGCGAAAAGAAGTAATCGCCTGACTGCTTCATCCGGAGCGCGTCTCTGAAGCCCTTGGGGTCAGATGAGACGCCCTTCGGAAGAGGAAGGAAAAAAGGAAGCCGTTAAGCAGCAAATGCCTGACGGCTTCTTTTTTGTCTCTGAAGAACAGTGAATCTTCCTCTGGGAGCTTTTGAATCCGGCCAGGTCTTCAAGCCGCACCTCTCCTGATCCCGGCGTCTGCCGCCGGGAATGGAATCCGCAGCTTGCAGCAATCGTGCTGGCCGGCACTTGGGCTCCGCCTTCCCTTGATGGTTTAAGGCAAAAGCAAAATAAAGCGCCGTCTTCCCTCTTCGGAAAACGACGCTTCATTTTTGAGGTACCAGCTTGAATCAGCCGTGCTCTTCGAAACGGGAGAGGCTGATCAGGCCGGATCATTCATTTAAGTGCGGATGCCCGCATCTTTTCACTACGTCCCGGCATCACCCGCTGAAGACTTCGGACTCCCGGTGATCAGGCATCGAGCATGAGCTTTCCGGCAAACATCAGGAAGAGGCTTCCGAGAGCCGTATTGCCGAGCTTCGCGACGCCGGGGTTCCTCGCGAGGAGCCTGAGGCAGTCCGCGCCCACCGTCACCAGAAGCGAAAACCACGTAAAGCTGATCGCCTGCAGAATGAGCGCCAGAATGAGATATGAAATTCCGGTGTGCGCGTAGGATTCGTCAATGAACTGAACGAAGAACGAAACGTAGAAGAGAATCGACTTCGGGTTCGTAAGGGAAAGCGCAAGCGCCGTGCGGAAGGACTTCATCACCGCGCCCTTTTTTGGGGTTGCTTTTCCGACCGCATCGATCTGCGCGGGCTTCCCTTCTCCCTTCTTCTTCACAAAGAAAGTATTCCAGATCACCTTACCGCCGAGCCAGGCAAGATAGAGGCCGCCCCCAACCTTCACCCAGGCGAAGATCATCGGGTGCGCCTTGATGGCCGCAGCAATGCCGATGTAGGCGAGAAAGATCAGAACCGAATCACCGATCATGACGGCGGCAATCGACGCCGACGCGGCGCGCCGACCCTCAAGAATGCTGGTCTTGAGGACGTAAAGCATATTGGGACCGGGCGCGAGAACAATCATGAGCGCACCGAGCGTATAGATCCAGGGATTCAGAATGCCGAACTGTTCGAGCATGGCTACTCCTCGACTGACCGGATATTCAGGGAAAAATGCGGGCGAGAATTGTATCAAATTGCGCACCTCCGCATCACGCAAACCCGAAGCCGGAGAGGAACTCCGGCGGTCGAAGGAGTTGGCCTGCGGCCCGTCACGGCCGGCCTTTGAGCGCCTCTTTCAAAAACCCGAAGCCCGATCTCAGGAAAGCGGCTGAGGCTGCCGTGCCCGCGAAGAGGAGCAGGCAGTCAAGCGGCATCAGCCCCGGCATTTCGTCGAGCTCAACCGGAATGTATGCGCTCTGGAATTCGAGGAGCAGATCGACCTCGCGCCTCATGAATGCGAGGGGCGTGAAGAGAATTGCAAGAACCCCGAGCGCGCCCATTGCGAGCTTGAGGCCGCGCTTTCCCGCGATCCCCGGGAAAACGGCTTCCCAGTTGAGTCCCAGATGAATGGCGGCTAAGAACCACGCCCAGACAGAGAGCGCGACATGGGCCGTGCGGTAGTCGAGGTCCATCCTCCACTCGTCGGGCGTCGCCCAGGCAAAGAGCGACTGCGACGCCATGATGCCGCTCACGATCGAGGCGATGAAAAGAAGCGTGAGGAGAAGGTTGAGGAAAATCACGCACCAACGGGCGATACCGGGCTTTTTCCTGCGGACCTTCGATTTCCCGAGCACCTGCCGGAGAATCCCTGAGTACCAGTTCCTGTTCACCCACGTATGGAGACCAAACGCCAGGATTGCGGCGACGCCCAGAACCTCGTGAACGGGATTGAGCGTATAGCGGTCCATCATGATGGCGCAGAGCATCAGGAAAAGGAAGCGGTCGAAGCGGATCCTCAGCTGCCACAACCGCCCGGGATCCTCCGGCAGGAATTGCTTCATCATGAGATCCTCACCTTCTGCCCGAGTTCATAGGCTTCCTTCGGGTATTCCGACGCTTCGATCGAAGAGCGCGTGCCGCAGCCGTAGCCGAGAACCATCCCGGCGTCCTCCCAGTCCATGTAGCGGCAGAGCGTTTTGTAGTGGCTCACGAGCGCATCGAAAGTCCAGTCCTGCGTATTCCAGGCAGTGGCAAGGAGCACGGCTCGGCGGCCGTGGTGAAACTGCGTGTTGATCGCGTAGAAGCGGTCGATCACGAGCTTCAGCTGCGCCGAGAAGCCGAAGTAATAGAGCGGCGTGCAGAAAACGACGAGGTCGCTTTCAAGAAGGTGCGGGTTGAGCTCGAACATGTCGTCGCGGTAGACGCAGGGCGAAGCGCCGAGCCCGCATCGATCGCAGCCGCTGCAGGCCGTGACGCGCCGGAAGGCGGAATCGAAGCGGAAGACCTCGGCTCCCTGCTCCCTCACGCCGCGAATGAATTCGTCGGCAAGCAGAAAGGACGTGCCGCGACGGTGGGGGCTTCCCGTAATGACGGTTACCTTCTTTCCGCCGGGAGCGGCGAGTGCCGGAAGGGATCCCGCACCCATAAGACCTGCTGCCGCGGCGGCAGCCGCACCGGTTCGAAGCGCATATCTGCGCGAAAAATGAATGACATCAGACATTTGGGGTCTCCTTAAAGGGCATTTTCAATGTCGAATATCAGATGCGGGCAAGCCGGTAGGCGCGGCTACCGGAGCCGATTCCTTCCAGGCACTCGAGCTGAAGGTATCCTGAATCGATCTTTTCGCGAAGCGAGAGTTTTCTCGCCTCATCGGGCTTCAACCCCCAGACGAGGTCGCAGGCCGCCTGGTCGACTGCCGTCGGATCGAGCGAACCCAGAATTCCGAGATCTCCCGACCGGGGCGTTGCGCCGCCGAAGCGGTCTGCGTGCATGCTCGTGATAATGCTGATCGAAATGAGACGGTCGCCGAGACGGTCCTTCACACCCTTGGCAGCGTCGGCAAGCCTCGTGTAGAAGCCTTCCGAGCGCTCGTAGCCGGGACCGTGCACGATCGACTTGGCGTCGGGCGAAACAAGGCCGATGCCGATGTTCTTAATCGCGCCCGTATAGCCCGCGAAGCTCGGGATCTTGAAGTTCGTGAGCACGACCGTGCCGCCGTAGTCATGAAGGAGCGCGCTCGGGACCTCGACCTCCTTCAATTCCTTTCCGCCCGTCACGGGAATCTTTTCGTATTTGTCGTCGCGATCGAGGACGTCAACGGGCGCAAAGTCAACGCCCTGGCTTTTGATTTCCGCAATGTGCGATTCGGTATAGCGCCGGGCGCCGCCGAAATCGCTCGCCCAGTTGGTTTCAATAAAAGCGCTTCCCGGAATATGGGCCTGGAGCGCTCTGAAAAGCGGCAGATTCACGCGGGCTTCGCCGCCATGAATCTTGATTCCGATTTTGCCGGAGAGCCCGCCCGAGAGCCGGTCGTAGATCCGGAGGAGCGCCTCAGCGGAAACCGCAGGCGAATAAAAAACTTCGGGCGTTTCGTCCGCCGCCGCTGCGCGGCCCGCGGCCGCAAGGAGCCCCATCGCCGCACCCGCCTGACCAAGCCTGCGGCGGGAGATGGCAAAGTCCCTTTTAAACATTCCTTCGTGCGTCATGATTTTTCCTTCTTCTTCAGTTCTTCCCGGGATTCATCTGCAGGGACCCCACTAGCGCGCTTCGAGCGACGACTTCACCCATGCATTGATGTTGCCGCGCGCGCCCGATGCGGCCGACTGCACGGTATGAAACCCGGGAAGAATCCTTGCCTGCGGACAGAATTCGCGCAGATCCTCCCAAGCGCCCTCGGGCGAGGAGCTCGCCGACACGACGAAGGGCGCGACGCGCTTTCCGGCGAGGGGGTTCTCCATAAGGAAGGTGCGCACCGGGATCGAAAGTCCGCCCCACCAGTAGGGAGACCCGAGGAAGATGAGATCAAAGCCCGAGAGGTCCGGAAGGGGCTTCACGAGCTCGCGTCTGGCATTCCTCGACCGCTCGCTCCGCGCGATCCCCGTCATGGCGCTGTAGTCGTCCGAATAGGGTTCGACGAGCTTGAGTTCAAAAACCTCTGCACCGGAAGCTTCCGCCGCCATGCGCGCGAGCGCCGCCGTGGTTCCCGTACGGGAGAAATACACCACAGCTGCACGGGGCGGTTGGGCGGCGAAGCTCCCGCGGGTCGGGAGCAGCGCGCCGCTCGCGGAAAGGAATGCGCCGGCCGCGAGCGACAGCGCGCTGCGGCGGGAATAGCTGTTCAACTGACTCATAAAAGACCTCACTCTTTTGGATTCAAGGCACGTGACTTCTGTGCGCCGCAACAATCAAGGCCGCTTGCTTCCGGCCGGGCAGCACGCACATCCCGCGCCTCTTTTGCATATTAGTGTCATGACCTCTATCATTAATGACACTTTTCTCTCAAGAACTAACCTTTTTCGGTCAAAACCATGACGTCAAACACCCTTCAGGCCGCCGCCCGTGAACTCGCGCGCATGCTCCCGGAGCCGAGCGTTGTCCCGGCCGCCGTTCCCGGCGTCACGTTCTATCGAAGAGAAGCGGCAAATGCCGAAGGCAGCTACATCACGCGCCCGATGGCGAGCTTTCTTCTTCAGGGAGAAAAGCTCACGGTCGCGGGCGGCATCACCCGGATTTACCGGGAGGGCGAATTTCTCGTCTGCTGCGGGACATTCCCCGGTCACTGCACCGTGACGACGCCCTCGAGCGACCGTCCTTTTCTTTCCGTCGCGATGGAGCTCGACATGGCGCTCCTCGCACGATTTTTTGCCGCGCTCCCTGCTTCCAGGGTGACGGCGGCCGCGCCCGCACTCCTCTCCGGCCGCATGACGGACGATATGGAAAATGCCGTGCTGCGGCTTATCCGCGCTTCAGGGGATCCCGTCCGCGCACGGTTTCTGGGGCCTCTTGCCGTCGAGGAACTTCATTTCCTGATTGCGGCAAGCCCCGAGGGCGAGATGCTCCGCCCCCTCTGCGAATCCAATACGGCGTCAAACCGCATCCTGAGGCTTATTGAGGACCTTGAGACCAACTGCGGCAAGGACTTCGACCTTGAGGAGGAGTCCCGCCGCATCGGCATGTCGCTCTCGGTCTTTCACCGGCGCTTCAAGGAAACCACCGGCTTATCGCCCATTCAGTTTCAGAAGCGCCTGAGGCTATTCCGCGCGCAGGAAATGATGATTTCCGAGGGCCGCCGCGTTTCGGAAGCCGCCTTTGCCGTGGGCTACAAGAGTCCCTCGCAGTTTGCCCGCGAGTATTCCCGGGAATTCGGCGTTTCGCCTCATCGCGACGCAGCCGAAAAGCGCCGTCGGATTGCCGGCGGCGAAACGCTTCAAATGTCCGCCTGAATCAGGCAACCCTGAAGGAATTGCAGGAATTCTCTCTGCCGCAGAAGAATTCAGGACAATTTTTACATATTGTTTCATTTATCGTTCTTTAACGAACAAAAATTATTCTCATTTTCCTCTCGATTTAAATTACTCATGATTTCTCTTTTATTTCAATAAGGTTTCATTTTTATTACCGCCTTGAATCGGAGTAATTCGCATTTATTGGTACGGGTTTTGACGTAAGGGCATTTTCTGATTGCGAATCGTTCTTAGTGCAGATTTTTCCGCGCTTGCGCCTTTAAAAAGTAGGGGTAATATGAGGGCATGTCGGAAGGCTGCCGCCAAGAGCAGTCCAGCCGGGAACCGATGCGGAAGGCTTTCGGAAGAAGGTTTTCCGGGCTGAATCCATTTCCCCGGGATCCAGTCAGTCCGGAGGCTTTTAAAGCTTCCCCAGCCATCGAACTTCCCTACGCTCACGACCCCGCAATCCGACGAAATTTGATGAATCCTTACTACGACATTTGATTAAATCTTTCGTGGAGCGGTAAAAAATGAACCAGAACTACAAGTACGGCCTTTTCTTCCTCGGTGGTCTCGCTGTCGGCGCTCTCGGCGCCATGGCCATCTCGCGCGGCAAGCTTTCCGTGAAGCCCCTTGCCACCGATCTCATCTCGAGCGGCATTGATCTTCGCGACAAGGCGCTCGCCGCTGTTGAAGGCGTGAAGGAAGACCTCGCCGACGTCGTCGCTGAAGCCCAGGTCAAGTCCCAGGAAAAGCGCGAAGCCAAGGAAAAGGCTGAAGAAGAAGCCTCCTGCCCGGTCGCTGCTGAAGCCTGCCCGGCCGTGAAGCCCGCGAACTAATCCTCGCGCACTCGATTGCTGAGGCTCTTAAAGAAGAGAAGCTGAAATGCCTTCGAAGCGCCTTCGTTCATCCGCGAACCTGAAGAACCGCTGCTAAAGAGCGGCGGTTCCGCCGTCAGAAGCTCTCCCGGATGAGCGATCATGAGCCGCAATGCCTCGCATGGCCGGTATACGGACAAGCGGGGCATTGCTTTTTCTCAATCGAAATAATGCTCATTTGCCTTCGATAGAGGCAGAATGCTTTTCTACATTCATTGAAGAACCTTCCCCGGAAGCCGGAGTCCCCGCTCCTTTCCGGAAGGCGCTTCACATGGGGCCCATATTTTTTCGCAAAGCCTGCGCGCCTGATCCCCCGGAGGGGAACGGGCGGCCTGCTTAAAGGCTTTTCAGAGGCAAACAACAAATGCAGTTCTATCTGAAGCACGCGGTCGGCAACCGTGAACGCTGGAAGACCAGAAGCACCCTTTCGCACGCGAGCGGCGTCATCATCGCCGAAGAGCTTGCGAAGGTTCCCGGCGTCACGGGTCTTGAAGTGAACCCCCTTACGGGAAGCGTCACGCTCACCGTCGAGGACGTCGCCGCGAAGACGCGCACCGCCGCTTATTTCGCGAGCCTTGCAGCGAATCCCCCGATCCGCCGTCCGGGCCGCACGCTCGTCGTCGCCGAAGACCGTCGGGAAGCACGCGAATCCGCGCCCCGGCTCGTTTCGGGCGAAATGTTCCCTGAGGGCTCGCGCCCCCAGGGTCTCGTCGGCCAGACTTTCTTTGCGATCGAGCGGGGCTTCACCAACATGCCGGTGCTCCGCGTATTTTCGAAAGTCCGCGATGCGCTCGCGCGCATCTTCCCGGCGCTCTTCTGCCTCTCGCGCACTGCCGTTCAGGCGTCGCGCGTGGGACCCGCGCTCGGAAAGGCGGCGCTTGAGCGCAACGAGGGCGAAGCTCCCGTGCTTAAGGAAGAGGATGCCGAGCTCGACTTCTCGGGTCTCGCCCGCTACATCTTCCTGAGGCCCTTCCTCCCGATGGTGCTCAATATCGGGAACGCCGTTCTCGATTCGATCCCGTACCTCATTGAAGGCGTGAAGAATGCCTTTAAGGGCAAGCTCAACGTCTCGGTGCTCGACGCCTCCGCGATTCTTGTCTCGCTCCTGAGGCTCGACTTCGGAACGGTGGGGCTCCTCACGCTGCTCCTGGGCCTCGGCGACATGCTTGAGCGCTATACGAGAAAGAAGTCCCTCGCGTCGCTTGCCGACCAGCTCGCCATCAAGGTCGATCAGGTCTGGGTGCGCGGCGCCGACGGGAAGCTCTCCCAGAAGCAGCTCAATACCCTTACGAAGGAAGACCTCGTCGTCGTCCGCGCCGGTTCCGTCATTCCTGTCGACGGCGTGGTGACTGCGGGCGACGCCTCCGTCAACCAGGCGACCATGACGGGGGAACCCCTCCCGGTTCACCGCGAGGCGGGCGGGAGCGTCTTTGCCGGCACCGTGGTTGAAGACGGAGAAATCGACATCCGTCCGACGGCTCTGGGCGACGCCTCGAGGCTCTCGCAGATCGTCAACTTCATTCAGAACAGCGAGGCCGCAAAGGCTGGGATTCAGGGGAAGGCCGAACGTCTTGCCGACGCCATCGTCCCCTACAACTTCCTTCTCGCGGGCCTCGTCTTCCTCTTCACGAGAAACCTCACCCGCACGGCCTCGGTCCTCATGGTCGACTATTCGTGCGCGCTGAGGCTCGCGACGCCGCTGGCCATTCTCACCGCCATGAAGAACGGCACCGAAAAGGGCGTCCTCGTGAAGGGCGGCCGCTACCTTGAAGCCCTCTCCGAAGTCGACACGGTGGTCTTCGACAAGACGGGCACCCTCACGCAGGCCTCTCCTGTTCTCTCCGACGTCGTGCCGATTCACGACGAAATCGACGAAGAGGAGCTGCTGCGCCTTGCCGCCTGCCTTGAAGAGCATTTCCCGCATCCGGTCTCGCGCGCCATCGTGCGTCAGGCCCAGGAAAAGGGCATCTCCCACAACGACGAGGAGCACGACACTGAAGTGCGCTACATCGTCGCGCACGGCATCTGCTCGTCGGTGGGCGGCAGAAAGTGCGTTCTCGGCAGCCGCCACTTCGTGGGCGACGATGAGAAGGTGGATCTCCATCCCGCTCAGGAAGTCGTCGACCGTCTGGCTGCGGAAGGCAAATCGATTCTCTACCTCGCCGTCGGCGGCCGCCTTGCGGGCGTCCTCGGCATCGAGGATCCGGTTCGTCCCGAAGCGGTCGAGGCCATCAAGGCGCTTCGCGAGCGCGGCATCCGCCGCATCCTCATGCTCACGGGCGACGACAACCGCACGGCCGCGCACGTCGCTGCGAAGCTTGGTCTTGACGGCTACCGCGCTCAGGTCCTTCCGCAGGACAAGGCCCGTCATGTGCTCGACCTCAAGGCCGAGGGCTGCCGCGTGCTGATGGTGGGCGACGGCATCAACGATTCGCCGGCGCTCTCCGCCGCGCACGTGGGCGCCACGCTTCGCGACGGCACCGACATTGCGCAGGAAGTGGCCGACGTCGTTCTCACCCGCAACAGCCTCCTCGACCTCCCGACCGCGATTGATCTCGGCTGCGCGACCATGGGCCGCATCCGCCAGAACTTCGCCGTCTCGGTGAGCCTCAACACGGGCTTCCTCGCGGGCGGCCTCATGGGCGTCCTGATGCCTGCCGTGGGCGCGCTCCTGCACAACGCCACCACGATCGGCGTCTGCCTCAATGCCATGCGCCCGACCCTCGGCACGACGAGAAGCTTCACGGAAACCGTGAAGGAAATCGAAGCCAACATGAGGGGCACCCTCACGAAGATCTCGAACAATGCGCCTGAAAGCGAGCGTCCGATCGACCTTCCCTTCACTGCCCCAGCGAAATAAACGAAAGGATAAGAAAAATGCTTGACCCCCGTACTTTCGTGCGTTCCGTCACTCACGGGCGCGCGCGCATCCGCCACGCGTCGCTCAAAGGCCTTTCCGCCGATGAAGCCAAGGTGATCGCCGACATGGTCGAAGGCTTCGACGGCATTACCTCCGTCTCGATCAACCCGCGCGTGGGCTCGCTCCTCGTCACCTGGGACGAATCGCAGACGAATGCCGAGGCGCTGCTTCAGGCGGCGGCCTTCTTCCTCCCGGAAGACGCGTCCGACGCTCAGGCGAAAGTTTCCTGCGAGGAGGCTGCTCCTCAGACGGAAAACACTGAAGCGCCCGCAGCCGATAGCCAGGCGCCGCAGAAAAAGTGCCTCAAGGAATCGGCCAGGAAGGCGGCCGGCTCGGCGCTCGCCGCTGCTGAAGACGTCGCCGGCCGGGCGCTTCTCGCCGTGAGCCCCCTCATTGCTCCCGACCAGCAGAAGGGCGGCAGAACGAAGCGCGTGACGCAGAACCGCCTGATGCTCGCTGCATACGGCGCATCGCTTGCCTCGCTCTTCGTGAAGAGCACCCCGCTTCATGTCGGGCTCGGCGTCCTTTACACTCTCTTCCTCGGCGTCCATCTCTATCAGCACCGCCGCGTGCTTTAAGGAAGAAATAAAGGATTTCACATGAAGCTCTGGCTCAGGATCACGCAGGGACTTGCCGCGCTCCTTCTTTCGGCGGCGGCGATTTCCCTCCTTTTCTTTGCCGGAGCGCTTCTCATTGGAATCGCCGCGGCGGCGCTCCTTGCCGCCGCGGGCCTTTATCTTGCTGCGCCCGAAAACGCGCGAAAGACCTTTTCGCTTCTTATCGAGCGCATTGATGCCTGGATTGCCGCCATGCAGGCAATCGTCGACAACGCCGGGAATCTCGTCCAATCCTTCATCCATTCCCGCGCAGCCGCTTCCGAAGAGGAGCCGCAGGCCAATCGGGCTGCACCCGAAGCTGATGCCCCGGCCAATTCCGGTGTTCCTGCCGAACATCCGGCAGAAAACAGGAACTCCGGCCGCTGACGGGCAGTCTCTCCTTCGCCCGTCCCTTAGCGCCGGCGTTGCCGTTCGACGACGACGCATTCCCGCCGGTTCTCAGCCGCGCCCTTTATCTTTCGACGCCAGCGGCTCAATATGGCCGTCTGCCCGGCATTCAGATTGTTTTTTGAGCAAAAAGCTCCTCTTTCCGCTTAAGGTCGCAATCAGAGCAATACCTCCATTTTGATATCGGGCAAATATTTCCGGAAACTTACAAACCTTAAGCGGGTAAACACGCTTTTTCCCCGCCTCCGGCAGCGCCACCGACTGAACTGATGAAACAAACGATTCTCATTTAAATTCAATGCGTTATGCCTGATTAAGCATCGTTTCCGCAGAGACGCTGCATAACCTATCCGCAGCGCGAAAGGCGGGCTCCCGGCAGTAAAAATGTATCTGAATTTGAAAACGCGAAAGATTCTCAGTAGTATGCCGATGTCTAATCAATAGAAGGAGGACCCTACGTAAATGACGGAGCCCAAACAAATCCGGAAACTCGCCGATGTGGAGCTGAAGACTCCCTTTACCGTTGCGCGCATGAAGCTCGACGATGCGGAAATCGCGCATCTCGCTGACCTTGGCATGCGCCTTGGCAGTGTTGTTCGGGTGCTGCAGGTTTCCCGCGACGAACCCCTGCTCGTTGCAGTCGGAGACGGGCGCATTGCCGTCAATTACGCAGTGGCCCAGAAAATCTACGTTTACTAAGTAAGAATCGAGGACACCATGTATCTCAAGGAACTTCCTGTTGGTTCCAAGGGCAAAATCGTCGGCTTCGGCAAGGAACATCCTGAATACCGCCGTCGTCTCGTCATGCTCGGAGCCACCCCCGGCACGACCTTTGATGTCGTCCGCATCGCTCCCCTCGGCGACCCGATTGAAATTCGAGTCCGCGGCAGCTTCATCAGCGTTCGCCGCGATGAAGCCACTCTGATGGAAGTCGAGAAGATTTAATCGATTTTGATTCAGATATCGGCAGCGGAACCCTCAGCTGTCCGTCTCTCCATCAGAAAAAGAACGCATTCAAATCCAGACTGGAATCTGAAATGAGTCAGCACATCGTATGCGTGGTCGGCAATCCGAATTGCGGCAAGACCACATTCTTCAACGCCCTGACGGGTTCCCGCCAGCGCGTGGGCAACTGGCCCGGCGTGACGGTCGATAAGAAGACCGGCAATTTCGAATACAAGGATGCCAAGATCGAGCTCGTCGACCTTCCGGGCATCTACTCCATCACCCCGGCGGCCTCGTCGGGCGAAGACGAACGCGTCGCGCGCGACTACATCCTCTCGGGTGAAGCCGAAGCCGTCATCAACATCGTCGACGCCTCGAACCTCGAGCGCAACCTCTACCTCACGGCTCAGCTCATCGAAATGCGTGTTCCGATGATCGTCGTCGTGAACATGCTCGACATCGCCAAGCAGCACCACATGGAAATCCGCCTCGAAGAGCTCCAGAAGGCTCTCGGCTGCCCGGTGGTGGGCATCGTCGCCTCGCGCGAAACGGGCTTGAACGACGTGAAGGACACGCTCATCAGCTTCCTCGCCAACCCCGTGGTTCCGCCGATGGCCGTCGAATTCGACAAGGCCATTTCGGACGGCATCGCTCAGGTTGCCGCCGACCTCAAGGCCGAGGGCGTTGAACGCGCTCCCTGGTTCGCGAGCCAGTTCATGGAAAAGGCTCCGGGCCTCGCTGAAAAGCTCCCGAAGATCGACCTCTCGAAGGTTGAGAAGGTTGTTGCCGACCTCGACGCCAAGTATGACGGCGACCTCGACATCGCGATTGCCAATGCGCGCTACACCTTCGTTTCCGCGATTGCCGAAAAGGCGGTCGTGCGCAAGGGCGAGGCGAGCGCCACGATGACGGATAAGATCGACGCGGTTGTGCTCAACCGCTGGCTCGGCCTCCCGATCTTCCTCGTCATCATGTACGTGATGTTCCTCTTCACGCAGAACCTGGGCGGCTGCTTCATCGACTTCTTCGACATTCTCGTGGGCGGCGTCATGGTTGACGGCTTCACCGAGCTCCTCTCGAGCATCGGCTGCCCCGAATGGCTCACCGTCTTCCTTGCCAACGGCATCGGCGGCGGCCTCCAGACGGTCTCGACCTTCATCCCGCCCGTCTTCTTCCTCTTCCTCTTCCTCGCCGTCCTTGAAGACTCCGGCTACATGGCCCGCGCAGCCTTCGTCATGGACCGCCTGATGCGCGCCCTCGGCCTTCCCGGCAAGGCCTTCGTGCCGCTCATCGTCGGCTTCGGCTGCAACGTGCCCTCCATCATGGCCACCCGCACGATGGACCGCGCCTCCGACCGCATCATCACGGTTCTGATGGCTCCGTTCATGTCCTGCGGCGCCCGCCTCCCGGTGTACGTCCTCTTCGCGACGGCCTTCTGGCCCACCAACGGCCAGAACCTCGTGTTCCTCCTCTACATCATCGGCATCTGCGCGGCAATTCTGACGGGCTTTATGCTCAAGCGCGCCGCCCTTCCTGGTGCGGCTTCCGCCTTCGTCATGGAAATTCCGCCCTACCACATCCCGACCTTCAAGGGCGTGATGCTCCGTACGTGGGACCGCGTGAAGACCTTCCTCTTCCGCGCCGGCAAGGTGATTGTGGTCATCGTCGCCTGCCTCGCCTTCCTCAACTCCCTCGGCAAGGACGGCTCCTTCGGCAATGAAGACAGCGAAAACTCCGTCCTCTCGTCGATCGGCCGCACGATCGTTCCGATCTTCCAGCCGATGGGCATTCAGGAACAGAACTGGCCTGCCGCTGTGGGCATCTTCACGGGCATCTTCGCTAAGGAAGCCGTGGTCGGCACTCTGAACTCCCTCTATGACGGCATCGCCGCTCAGAAGGCTGCTGAAGCTGCTTCCGAAAAGGCTGCTGCTGAAGGCGCTCCTGCTGAAGAAGCCGCTCCTGAGGAAGAAGAAGGCTGGTCCTTCTCGGCCACCCTCGACGAAGCGCTCTCGACCACGTGGGACAACCTCAAGGATCTCGGCTCCGCCTTTGCCGACCCGATGGGCATCAGCGTGGGCGACCTCTCCGACGAAGCCGCTGCTGCTGAAGAGCAGGAAGTTTCGACCGGCACGATCGACACGATCAAGACCTTCTTCGGTTCTTCCTCCGGCGCCTTTGCCTACCTCCTGATGGTGCTCCTCTACATGCCCTGCTGCGCGGCCATTGCTGCGGTCTGGCGTGAAGTCGGCACTGCCTGGACGATCTTCTCGGGCACCTGGTGCTGCGTCCTCGGCTACACCGCCGCGACGATCTTCTACCGCGTCGTCAACTTCGGCGAAGCCCCGGCCTACAGCGCGATCTGCATCGTGGTTTCTCTCGCCATCATCTACGCCATGTGGCTCTGGATGAAGTCCTTCGCCAAGAAGGATTCGGAGAACGCCCCGAAGGTGATCCCGATTCACTCGGCCCGCTGATTGAGATAGAGACGGTCAAAATGCTTCGCGCTCCTTGACCGCCTCCCTCAGAAAAATCGAACGCTCCCGGCAGATTCTGTCGGGAGCGTTTTTTTCGGGTCTCTGAATTGCTGCGGACTCAAACGCTCAAACGCCGAACCGCAATACAATTTCAATACCGGTGCGTCCCGGGAGCGCATTACGCAAGCCACCTCAGAACGCCCTTCAAACTCCATTCCCAAGGGGAAAAATCATGATGAAGAAAGCTCTTCTCCTCGGCGCTTCCGGCGCCGTCCTTCTTCTCTCGGGCTGCGTCGGCACGCTTCCTCCCGTGCAGAACCCGAACGCCGTCGCCGTTTCCGCGTCTCCCGCCGTCATGAAGGCCGCCATCAACCGTGCGGCCGACCTGCGTCAGTGGCGCATCGTTGAAGAGAAGCCCGGCCTCGTGCGCCTTGCCTATCCGGGAACGGCCAAGGCCGAACACTTTGAAATGATTGCCGACGTCGAATACACGAAGAAGGGCTATTCGGTCGAATACGTCTCGAGCCGCGGCCTCGACGCCGGTCCCTGCAAGGACAACCCGAAGCAGACCTGCGTCCACCGCAACGTCAACAAGTGGCTGCAGAACCTCTCGAGCGACATTCTGCGCGGCATCCGTTAATCTCAGCCGGAGATCCGGCCTGAGAAGAGGCTTTATCTGATCTCCTCAGGCTTCCTTCGACTCACGGCCGCTGCTTCCGGGCAGCGGCCGCCTTTATCCAGAAATCGACCGCCTTGTCGACCCAGCCATCCGCGCTCGTTCCGGTTCCGATGCCGAATCCGTGGCGGAGCCCCGGGTATTCATGAAATTCCGTCGGGATCCCGAGAGCCTTCAGGCGCTCCATTCGCCGCCGCATGACATATGGCGAAGCGATGGCGTCTTCCGATCCCACGCACGCAAAAGTCGGCGGATCTTCGGGCGCTGCATCATCCAGCCCCGTGTACTCCATGACGACTGCGGCAGGCCGCGGAAGCGGCTTTTCTCCGAAGCGCTCCGTTCCATACCGCCCGACCCAGGCCGCCATGCGCGCGCCCGCAGAACCGCCCCAGAGCGAATAATTTCCGGTCGACGCTTCAAATTCCGCGGCGTTCTCAAAGATCAGAGCAAGGGCGCGCGAGAGGTCCTCGCAGGCCTTGTACGGATCCGGGCGATAGATGACTGCGAACGCGTTGATGCCTTTGCGGGCGAGCGCAAGCGCATGCGGGAAGCTGTCGTGGAGAGCGCCCACGTACTGAAATCCTCCGCCCGCGCAGATGACAGCAAAAGGCGCCCCGGGCTTTCCCTTGAAGAAGACGAGCCCGGCATCCGCCTTCTCCGCTTCATCGGCCGCATAGAGCGGCGTAAAGACCCGGATGCCGCTCTGGGCTTCCTTTTTGAGGAAATTGAAGACCGCGACCGTATTGGCGGCCCTCAATTCGCTGTACCAGACGAGCGAGATGTCGCCAAGCGTCGTTCCCGTCCAATACCGGTTGTCGAGCGGGAAAAGAAGTCTTCCGAAGCCCCTGAAGGCCGGATCTCCCGCGACATCCGCAATGCGCGAGGCGGCGGTAAAGGGATCCCCAGGCGCTGCGGTTTTGCGGGCAGCACTCATGAGCGGAAAAGCAAGCGGCATGGCGGCAAAGGATTGGAGGAACGTTCTCTTCTTCATGGCGGATCTTCGAAAAGTCATTCCGGTCATTCTCTCCCCTGAGCCGGCAGGAACCTATATTGATTCCTCTCCGCTTTTTGTCCGATCCTTCTTCCTGAAAGCTGAGCGCGAAAAAAACACGCCGGAGAGACGAATTTCTCCAGCGTGCTTTTCTGGACTTCTCTGAAAATTTCAGAGAAAGTCGAATCCTTTCAGGCCGAAGAAGCCTGAGGAGGAATTACTTGGCGACGGCCTTCTTGAGGGAAGAGCCGGCCGTAAACTTCGGGCGCTTGCCGGCCGGGATCGTGAGCGTGGCGCCGGTCTGGGGATTGCGGCCCGTGCGGGCGGCGTATTCAGCAACTTCGAAGTTGCCGAAGCCGATGATCTGCACAGCTTCGCCCTTGCCGAGCTGTTCGGCAACGGTGTCGAAGAAAGCATTCAGCACATCGGCGACCTTGGCCTTCGGAAGCTCGGTCTTCTCAGCGATGGCAGCGGTGAGTTCGGTCTTGTTCATGGTATCTCCTTGCGAAGACGTCGCGTCGACGGATCAATTTGTCGATCGCTTCCAAATGATGTCTTCTAGTTGTGAAAACCGCGCCCCCATGCGGGTTCCGGCGCGCTTGGGCACTACTATAGCCAACACTTCGGCAGTTTTGGGCCTCTTTTGCAAAAAAACTTGGCCGCTGCCGGCGCAGTTCCCCTGATTTGCAGGGATTGCGGTCCGGCATTCATTTTGGAGGGCGCACCCGGCCTCTGAATGCGTTCTTCCGCGAAAATGCTTAAATATTTATTTTTTATGGATCTTTGATTAATGCATTGCATTATCAAAAGATCTTACCCGGTCATTTCCCCTGAAGACCGCATGCTGCCGGTCCCTTGAGGCACCCGCTCCTGCGTTTGCGCCAGGCATGAAGGCTTGCATTTCCGCAACGTTTACAGCGCATTCGCACTGGCTTCGCGAAGCCGCCTTGCTTCCGGGCTCCTCCAGACAAGCCACGTGCCGATGCCGAGCACAAAGCCGTAAACGAAATCTGAGGTCCAGAGCACCGCGGGACTCGTCGTGTATCCGGAGAGGATGCCGACGTACACCGCATAGGTGAGCGCCGACGTGATGGAGACCCAAAAAGACGCACGCGCAAAGCCGAGCGTACCGATGATGAAGAAGAAGTAGTAGCAGGGGACCGTCAGGATGTAGGAAACGATCATGACGTAGTAGGTGTTCTTCGCATCCTCAATCAAATCGGGGAAGTTCGTGATGAGCCCGAGCACCCAATCGGGCGCTGCCGCATAGAAAACCGCGAGAGGCGCCATGGCGGCGGCGCACACCCATAGCCCGGTGCGGGACGCCCGGGATATGAGCTCAGGCTTCCTTGCGCCCACGAGATTCATGGCAAGGGACCCGGCCGTGGAACCAAAGGCATGAACGAAGAGAAAGAGAATGGCGCCGAGCTGCCGAACGACGTTCGTGATGGCAAGCCCGCGTTCACCCGCCACATTTTCGACGGAAACGAAAAAGAAGAGCCAGACGCCGAAAGCCACGGCCTCCTGGAGCATGAGCCAGCGCCCGAGCTGAAAGAGCGCCTTCTGCACCTCTCGCTGCGGACGCCAGGAGTCGCAGAGCACCGCTTCCACCCAACGCTTTTCCATGAAGAGGCGAACGCCGAAAACGATGAGGCAGACCACTTCGCTCACGGCCGAAGCGATCGCCGCACCGGCGATGCCGAGTTCCGGGAACGGCCCGAGACCGAAGATGAGGACGGCGTTCAGACCGCAGTTGGCGAGCACCATGGCGCTCGAACTGACGGTGAGGACCCGGGGGCGCAGGATCGATACGAAGAACGCCCGGAAAAGAAGGCAGAGAAAGGCGACCGGGAGCGCCGCAACGCGCCAGAGGACGTAGCTGCGCGCAGCCTCCTCCACCTCTTTCGAATGAATGCTTTTCGCAAGCGTCAGATCGAAAATCCAGGGCGAGGCGAGTGCAATCACGAGACCCGCGATAAAGAGAAAGAATGCGCTCTGCCGAAAGACGCTTCCGACCTTTCGCTTGTCTCCTCCCCCGTTGGCGCGCGACATGAGGGACTGCGCCCCCACGCAGTAGCCCCAGCCGAGCATCATGAAGAGGAGCACCAGAATGCCCGCAACGCCCGCTGCGGCAAGTTCCGCTTCGCCGTAGCGCCCGAGAAAGAGCACGTCCGTGAAGCCGATCAGCTGCTCGAGCATGAGGCCGGCAAGGAGCGGCATGGCGCCCCGGAAAATCGACCGGGGCCGCAAGGCGCTCTCTGAATTGAAGTGGACTTCCGGACGGTTCTCGGTCATGGGCGGCTCGCTCCTTGCCTTCCGGCGCTTTTCGGTAGAAGCGCCGCAGGCGGTATCGTTATGGTCTTCTTTGCTTGGGTCTCTGCGAGAGCCCGCTATTTTAGAATACCGGGCCTTGCCTCTCCTGCCGATCGTTTCCAATTCCTGCCTGATCCTCTCATGACCTCCCGCCTGATTGCGCTCCCCGGATTTCATCCTGAAGACCTTCCCGCGCGCTTTCCCTCACCCTGGCACGGCGCGCCCTGCGAGTCCCTTCTCAGAGCCCGGGAAATTGCGGAAGCCTCGGGTAAATTCAGGGAGGACTGCGGCCGCCGCGGGCTCCTTCTTCTGAGGCATGAGGTCACGGGGGAATACGCTGCCGCCATTGCGGAGGAACCTTTTCACGAACCCGGAGGCGAACGCATAGAGGGACTCCCCGAAGCCCGGAACATTCTCGGAATGACGCGCGATGAGGTCTTCCAAAGGGAAGCCTCCCGGATCACTCTCACGCAGCTTTCGGGCGGTTCGATGACGCTCCTCGCTTTTTCAGAGAAGGAGCGCGCGAAGCGCCCGGCAAAGATTGCCCGCGGGGGCGGAGCCGGGCTCAACCTTAATTTCGAGCACTGGAACCGGGCGCTCTTGGAAGCGCTCGACGCTCCGATTGTTTCGAATCTCCTTTTCGCCGCAGAGCTCAAAAAATCGGGCGCGCCGCTCACTCCCGTGGGGTCCCTTGAATGGTGGCGCGGCGCCATGCCCTCCTACGACGTCAAATGGGACGGCATGGTGCTCTCCCCGCGCACCACGGTGAAGCCCCTCGCCGAATGGCTTCTCGAAGGCATTCCCTTCGCGAGCGACCCGCGTGCGGAAGACCCCTTCACGCTTTCGCTTGCGCCGGAAATCCTTCGCGAGGAAAAGGACTTCATCGCCGTCATGAAGCCTTCGGGACTCCTCTCCGTCCCCGGCACCGGGGGGCTCCCCGATGCGCTGACGCTTGCCTCCCGGATGACGGGAGCGAACCTCACCGCCGTACACCGTCTCGACATGGACACTTCCGGGATTCTTCTTTATGCCAAGACCCCCGAAGGCACCAGAAGCCTCATGGCAGCCTTTCGCGAGGGGCGCGTTCAGAAGCGCTACCGTGCGCTCCTTGAAGGCATCCCGGCAGGCGAAGGCGGACTCATTGACTTCCCCATTACGACGCATCCGCTCGACCGCCTGCGCCAGATTGCCGCTGCGGGCGGAAGACCCTCGCGCACGCGCTGGGCAAAGGTTTCTGCTTCAAACGGACGAACGCTCGTCGACTTCTATCCGCTCACCGGACGCACGCACCAGCTGAGGCTTCATGCCGCGCATCCCCTGGGACTCGGCTCGCCGATCCTGGGCGACCCTTACTACAGTCGGGCAGGACTGATCGCCGATACGCCGGAAAACCCGCTCAGGCTTCACGCTGCGGAAATTCACTTCCCGAGCCCCGCTGATGGAAGAGAAATCCGTCTTCTCAAAGAGGAGTCTTTTCCATGAGAAAGGCCTTTCGCCGCAAAAAAGCTCCTCTTTTTCCCCGCTAACAAGCGAACCAACTCGTCAACTCTTTAACGCCTACGGACCTGTCGTGCAGAAAAAATCCATCGCACTCGGCAATTCCTCTTTCCCCTTGATGAGGCGCAGCCACAGCTGCTACGTCGACAAAACCACGTGCATCCGGCCTCTCATTGAATCAGGCAATTTCGCTCAGGTGATTCTGCGTCCGCGTGGATTCGGGAAATCGCTCTTTATAAGCACGATCCGGTCCTTTCTGTCGATCGATGCCGTCAGTCCCGGCAATACTTCACTTCAGAAAGAGCTTTTCGACGGGCTCGGGATTATGGAGGACAAAGCCTTCTGCGACCGATACATGGGCAAGGTCCCGGTGCTTTCCCTGTCGTTCAAGGATCTCTTCGGACAGAACTTCCAATACGCATTCGCCAGCATTGCGAACCAGATTGCCGTTGCGGCAAACTCCTTCAGCTTTCTGCTCGACAGTCCCCGGCTCAGTTCCTTTGAGAAGCGCCGTCTCCAGGAGTACATCAAGCTCGATAAGGCGGAAACCATTGACAACCGGATGAAGGCTGCCCGCTTCCCATCTGATATGACGACGTTTCTCGCGAGGCATTTCGGCCGCCCCGCGATTCTCCTTATCGACGATTGCGACGTCCCGCTGGCGAAGGCAGCAGCTGGCGGCTATTACAAGGAGATGCAGGGCTTCATGCAGAAATTTCTCTCTGTGCTCAAGCCCGAACATACGCCTCCGGTCAACAACCTCCCGGTGATTGCAAAAGCGATTCTCGCCGGGTGCCTTCATGTCGGCAGGGGAAGCACCTTTACCGGCTTGAACAACCTCTCCGTCAATACCGTCTGCACCGACAACGTGAATTTAGCCGCTGCGATGGGATTCACAGATGGTGAGGTGGACGCGCTCCTTCGCAACTGCGGTCTGGAATCCCGAAAGGAGGACGTTCGGCGCTGGTACGGCGGCTATCGTTTCGGATCGAGCGACATTTACTGTCCCCGGGACGTGCTGAGCTTCTGCCAGTCTTCGCTTGAGAGTGATGATCCGAAGCGCCTTGAACCCGACAATTTTTGGATCAATACGAGCAGCAATGACCTCATTGATGAGTTTCTTGGCTTTCTCACGGAAAACGATGCCGACAGGATGCAGTTGCTCCTCAACGGCGGCAGCATCGAGCTCAAAATCAACGAGCAGCTCACCTATTCCGACCTTGCTCTGCATCAGTCCGATGATTTCTGGACGCTCCTCCTCTTTACCGGATATTTGACTGCTGAAAAATATCTCGGCGACCGGGCGTATCGCCTTCGCATCCCGAATGAAGAGATTCGAGAAACTTTTGAAAACCGCGTCGCGGCACGCTTAAAAAGGCTTGAACGCGCTTAAGGAACTGCGAAGCCGACTTCCACAAAACGGCGCTTCTTTTCCGAAAAGACTGCCGCGATGCGGAGCAAATCCGTATCGGGAGGAGGCTCACCGTCATTTCGTTCCGCGAGCTGCCGCTTTGCATCTTCGAGCAGCCCGCGGGCGAGCGCATCTTCGCCTCGGCAAAACTTGAACTCAAAAACAATCGTTTTCGTCCTCGCGCGAATCTGAAGGTCGTTCCGTCCCAACGGTGAATGCACTTCCGTCATCGGCGCCATCCCGGCACCAAGGAAGAAGATATTGAGGAGATCCTGGATGTTCTTCTCCTCTCGAATGGGAAAGGCCTGATAGTCAAGATGCTGCACCACGTTGTTCAAACCGGTCAGTACCTTGTCTTCGGACGACTCCTCAAAGGCCTTCCCTGAACTTCCCAGCCTGACTGCACTCAAAATGGGAATTTCCTGAATTTCTC
>ERZ1034901.450-NODE-450-length-32746-cov-20.801658_pt1 | contig 32746 bp, 18 predicted proteins | sample MGYA00520628_ERZ1034901 | MGnify/ENA primary metagenome ERZ1034901 (study PRJEB33766, sample SAMN09781783) | gut metagenome | biome: gut microbiome | host: Homo sapiens | place: Madagascar | study: EMG produced TPA metagenomics assembly of the PRJNA485056 data... | reverse complement strand
CTGCTGCTCGTGATGGCTATCCTCATGCCTTATGGGGGGGCATGGGCACAAACGCCGCCTTCCAAAGGTGATGGCTCAGCAGACAAACCTTATAAGATATCCACAGCAGCCGAACTGGCGTGGTTCCGCGACCAGGTGAATAGCGGTAATAATACTATTTCAGCCACGCTGACTAAAGATATTGACTTGTCAGAGTTCTGCCATGCGAAGGATGGCACCACGTATACAGATGAGCTCAGCTGGACTCCTATCAATTGGTATCAAGGTACATTTGATGGCAACGGGAAGACTATCAGCAATTTCTACATCAATGCCACCTCTAATTATACCGGTTTCTTCGGCTATGCTTATGCTGGCAGTATCAAGAATATCACTTTCGACAATGCGAGGGTGAAGAATACTGGTGGTTATAATTTTGGAATTTTGGCAGGAAACGCAGGATCTTGTATTATTGAAAATATCAAGACCTTGGCAAACTGTTCGGTAGAAGGAGAAGACTACGTTGGCGGAATAGCAGGAGTTGCTAACGGCAACATCAGCAACTGCGAAAACCGTGCAACAGTGAAGGGTATAAGATCTCTCGGAGGAGTTGTAGCTGCCTATTCCGGTAATTCCATCACTTCATGCGCCAATTATGGTGTCGTAACAGGCTCGGGAGAGAGCGTTGGTGGCATTGCTGGATATTTTAACTCAGGAACCATTCAGAACAGTGCCAACTATGGCGATGTAACGGGAACTGATAATGTCGGAAATTTGATAGGACTTGCTGAAGAATGCAACCTGAACAATGTGCTTGGCACTGGTAATGTTACTGCTACTTCTGCAAAGCTTGCCGGTCTCCTTGTTGGAAACATAAGAAAATCCTCCAGCACCGCTTCTGGCATCTTGGCATACAACAGCAGTGCGAAGCTTACCATCAATGGAACTGAGCAGACAGGCGATGCCGTCAAGGCTATCGGAGGAGGCTCATTGACATCAGCTGAAAAGATAATGGCATTTACTGAAGAACAGTTGAAGAGCGGATTGGTTGCCAATCAGCTTCAGAAAAACGTATCAGGAAGTGCAAGATGGGGACAAAAACTGAACACAAACGATTATCCTTTACTTGGCTCTGCTGATGAGGTTTACTTGGATGGTAATCTGACAATGAATTGTTTAGGCGAGCTGGAAGGTACAGGTACATTTACCAATACCAAGCCTGCACAAGAGGGCACATTTACGTTTAAGCATGGCGATAGTCCCAAACATCACAAATTCGTGGCTGCTACCTGCACCACAGATGGCAACATCGAATATTGGGAATGTAATCTTTGTCATAAGTCTTTCTCGAACGAGCAGATGACACAAATGGTGAGCAGTCTTGTAATAGTATCAGCTACCGGACATGAATATGATGAGAACGACAAGTGCACGAAGTGCCAGCAGGAAATTCCTTTCTTGAAATTGGGCAACAATTCCATAACAATCGGAAAGGTATTTGGCGATAGGAATGAAATCAGCGGTTACAACCTTTATAAATATACAGCTCTAGAAGATGGTACATTGGAGGTGACGGCAAACAGCAACCGTAAAAATACCTATGGTACCCTGTGGGAGAGCCGTACGGCTGCATCTTGCTTGACTTCCGATAATTCTTGGCCTGACTTCAAAATCACCTATACTGTAACGAAAGGCACCACTTATTATATCGGCGCAAGAGAATTTTTTGGCAAAGCCATCGAAGGCGAAGTCAAGCTCAATGTAAAAATGAATGGTCTTGATCGTGAATTGCCAGCAGGTATGACTGGTAAAGGAACAGAGGCGGAACCATTTGTGCTGAAGACGGCAGATCATCTGGCGTGGTTCCGTGACTACGTGAATGAAGGTCACCCTAGCGCCTGTGCAAAGATTGCCGATGATGTGAAAGAAATTGATATGAGCACTGTATGCCATAAGGCTGATGCACAGGTAGCAGAACTCAGCTGGACTCCTATTGGCAACTCTGATAATAAGTATCAAGGTACATTCGATGGCAACAGGAAGACCATCAGTAATCTCTACATCAATGCCACCTCTAATTATGCCGCTTTCTTCGGCTATGCTGATGCTGGCTGTATCAAGAACATCACTTTCGACAATGCGAAGGTGAATAGTACTGGTAATAATACAGGAATTTTGGCAGGATACGAAGAATTTTGTATTATTGAAAATATCAAGACATTTGCTAACTGTTCGGTACATGGAGGTAAAATCGTTGGCGGAATAGCAGGAAATACATTTGGCAACATCATCAACTGTGAAAATCATGCAATGGTGATGGGTACATCCTTTGTAGGAGGTATTGTTGGTTATTATAACGGTTCCGACAATTCCATCACTTCATGCGCCAATTATGGTGTCGTAACAGGAAGTGCGGAAGGCGTTGGCGGCATGGCTGGAAATTTTATCGCATCCCCAGGAACCATTCAGAATTGTGCCAACTATGGCGATATAACGGGAACTTTAAATGTCGGAAACTTGATAGGAAATGCTCTAAGTTGCAATCTGAACAATGTGCTTGGCACTGGTAATGTTACTGCTACTTCTGATACAGAGCGTGCCGGTCTCCTTGTTGGGCGCATAAGCAAATCCTCCAGCGCCGCTTCTGGTATCTTGGCATACAACAGCAGTGCTAAGCTGACCATCAATGGAGCTGAGCAGACAGGTGAAGCTGTCAAGGCTATCGGAGAAGGCTCATTGACCTATCCTGAAGGCGTGAATGAAGCTGACGTGATCAAGGCATTCACCAAACAGCAGATAAAGAGCGGTGAGGTGGCTTATTTGCTTGCCGAAGGCAAAGTATTAGGCGAGCAGGTATGGGGACAGCAGTTAGGCAAGGACCAATATCCCGTTCCCGGCTCTGACTATAAAGTAATCAAGGCTGCACAGGGCGACAAGGATGCAAATGGCAACTATACATATTGGGCAACATTCAGCAATCTGATAAACGATGTAACCCTTTCTGTTCCATCAGACAGATCGCTTAATGTCTATAACGCAACGGTAAGCGGTGGCAAGATGACATTGACAGAACGCAACAGCCAAGTGGCAAAGGACGAGGGTGTGCTACTGAAGACTGACGGAGAGTATGTCAATGCAAAGGCAAACGAGACAAATGAGTTGGCAACAGCTTTCTCTGATGAAAACCACCTTGTGGCTACACCAGCTGAAGCTCAGACTGTAACAGCAGAAACTGGTTGTAAACTCTATCGTCTCACATATAATAATGCTACAACAAAAGAACGTCTCGGCTTCTACCTCAGCAACGACGGAACAAGCCTCAAAGCGACTCCTGGAAAGGCTTATCTGCAAGTAAATGAAGATGAAGCAAAAGACCCATCATCGGCAGCACTCGCTCGCAGCTTTGTATTCGGTGGCGGCAACGAGACAACAGGCATAGAGGGAATCACCATTATTGGTACTGACGTGCAGCGTCATAACACTCTTGAAGGAATCTTCGACCTCCAAGGTAGAAAGATAGTCAATCCGACAAAGGGCATATACATAAAGAACAACAAGAAAGTAGTAATCAAATAAAAATAGCACAATATGAAGAAAGAATATATAAAACCAGAAATGCAGGTGCATGAGATAAAAGCCCAACAGTTGCTGGCAGGGTCAGAAACTCCTGGTTTCAATAAAGGACAAAGTCCAGAAGATGGAAATGAAGATATGTGGTAAAGTCCTAAGCTGACAGGAATACCAATCATCTGAAAATAATTATCAACCCATACTTTGCGGTTGTTCCAAGGGTCTATACACCTCGACAAAAGGGTGTATAGCCCCTTTTTTTGGCAATATAACTGTTGGGTGGACTTCATCCCCATTTCTGTCACGGTCACAGTTGTCACAGTTTTTTCTACAACTGTCATTTCTCATTTGTCATTTCTCATTTTTTAAATCTTTCTCATTTCTGTCCGTCTGCCATATAAAAAGGTTTAAATATCTTAATAAATGATAGTACTATCAGATAATTTGTTTATCTTTGCATTATCCAAAAGATTGGAAAAATGTAAGAAATAGCCTGAAAAAGATTGGAAAAATGTATAAAATAGGCTGTTTTTACCTTGGAAAAATGTAATTTAACAGTGCAAGTGTATGATTAACAGAAAGATAGATAAATATTTAGATAATTTCTTTCAAGCAACGCATAAAGCATTGTTGCTTACGGGAGCTCGACAGATAGGTAAGACTTACTCAATAAGACAGGCTGCTCAGCGAATCTTTGATGATTTTGTTGAGATCAATTTCATAACTTCTCCTGAGGCTATTGGCATCTTCACTGGAGCCAAAGATGTAAAGGATATGCTGTTTCGTCTGACGGCTTTCGTGCATAAGCCTCTTGTTAAAGGAAAGACTCTCATCTTTTTTGATGAAGTGCAGGTTTATCCTGAAGTAGTAACCCTCATCAAGTTTCTGGTTGATGAAGGGAGTTATCGCTATGCCTTAAGTGGTTCTTTGCTGGGTATCGAATTGAATAATTTGCGTTCTGAACCTGTTGGCTATTTAGATGTTAAGGAAATGTTTCCACTTGATTTGCAGGAGTTCTATTCTGCTATAGGTTTATCTGCAGATGTTTTGGATGTTATCCGTAAAAACTGGGAAGAAAAGACGCCTGTAGATGATTTTGTACATCATGAATTGATGAGAGCTTTTCGCTTGTATTTGATAATAGGAGGAATGCCGCAAGCTGTTCAGACCTATTTGGATAGCAATAATTTACAGCGTGTGATTGATGTACAGAAGAGTATTCTTTTGGAGTATCAGCGTGATATCATGAAATATAAGATGGATGACAACAATCAAAAGTTGTATATCCAGGAAATATTCCAATTGATTCCTTCTGAATTGAATGCTAAAAACAAGCGTTTTATTCTTAAAAGTTTGAATCAGCAAGCTAGATTTGCTAATTATGAAAATAGCTTTCTTTGGCTTCGGGATGCTGGTGTGGCTCTTCCTACTTACAATGTAGAGGAACCTAAATTACCATTGTTGCTGGCTAAGACAAGAAACCTTTTCAAATTATTCCAAAATGATGTGGGGTTGCTGATCAGTCAGTTTGCTGATGGCATTCAGTTGCGTCTTTTAAACGATGAACAGTTTATCAATTTTGGCGCCATCTATGAGAATGTGGTTGCTCAGGAGTTGAAAGCTCATGGCTTTGACCTCTATTACTTTAACAATAAGCGCTTGGGAGAGTTGGATTTTGTGGTGGAGTACAAAGGACAGGTTTTGCCAATAGAGGTGAAGTCTGGTAAGGATTATGACCGTCATAATGCGCTTTCGAATGTAATGGCATCAACAGAATACAAAATTCCTCATGGTTTGGTACTTTGTAATGGAAATGTAGAGACAAAAGGAAAGGTGACTTATGTTCCGATTTACATGCTGATGTTTCTGGAAAAAGATTCTGTTCAGAATATAACCTATAAGATGGATTTGTCAGGATTAAATGTGTAAAATTCTGGCTCATCTGCCGAATGTGGCTTCTCTTCACGCTCCTATCTCTATCGCATATTCAAAGAGAAAGAAGGTTGCTCCCCAACAGTCTGGAGAGCAAAAATACAATAAAATCATGCCTTAGGTGTCTACTTCCCCCACCAAGTAGACACCTATTTTGTAGGAAGTAGACACCTAAGTGGGGGAAGTGGACACCTTTTTCCGAAGAAAAACACTATTTTTGCGCCATGGGAAATATGATAGAGACTCTCACGAAAGAGGAACAGGCTATTTTCATTGTGGCATTGTTTCTTCTGTTGTTCGCCATAGTCATGAGCTATGCCATGGTTCAAGACTACAGGATATATCTTGATGAAAACTACAAAGCTCGCTACAGCTTCTGTGATTTCATCAAGAGAGAGAGATACTATATCTATCTGTTTCTCGGACTGACTTTCGTCATCATCCTGGGATTTATAGTATATCTGATGGCAATGAGAGAATAGGTGTCTTCGGTGGATAATGCCGCTGCATAGTGGCAAGATTTGGCTGAACACAAGAAAGCATTTATTTTTACAAGAAATTATTAATTCAAAAACAAAAAATATGAAAAAGAATTTTGTAAGATTGAGATGGTTTTTCACGATGCTCTTGTTCGTGACAACCATGATCATGCCATCCATGATGTTGGCGAAAAGTATTACTCCAACCCAACCAAAAGGTAAAGGCACCGTAGACGAACCATATCAAATTAGTAACCGAGCCGAACTTTATTGGTTTGCAGGTCTGGTGAATGGTACGCTTCCAGACGGGGGGAAAGAGAATTTATCTGCCAATGCAATCCTCACGGCAAACATTATCGTGAACACGGGCGTTCTTGACGAAAATAAAAATCTGGTAAGCAAAAGCGACCTTACAGAATGGGAACCTATTGGTGCTCGTTGGTCTCCATATACTGGCACCTTTGATGGCCAGGGATACACCATCAGCGGATTGTATTTCAATAATCCTCACTCATCTTATGTTGGCTTGTTTGGCTGCATAGGAGCCAACGGCAAGATTTCCAACGTAGGAGTTTTGGATTCATATTTTCAGTTCAGTGCGCTTGGGGGAGGTGTATGCGGAGTGAATTATGGCACTGTCAGAGATTGCAAAAATACAGGTTCTGTCAGAGGATTTTCAACAATAGGCGGCGTGTGCGGATTAAATGAAAAAGGCGGAATAATAGAAAACAGCTTTAATGAAGGCACTGTCAGCGGAACAGGTGATAATGCTCAACAAGTCGGCGGCGTGAGCGGCTATAACAATGGCACAATCAAAAGCTGCTATAACACAGCTTCTGTAAGCGGACAAGAATCTGTCGGCGGCGTGTGCGGCTTTAACTCGGTTGGTACAACAATAAATTGCTTTAATGAAGGCACTGTCAGCGGACAAAATTTTGTCGGCGGCGTGTGCGGAAATGGCTGTGGTGTTACAACAACAAATTGCTTTAATGAAGGCACTGTCAGCGGACAAAGTCACGTCGGCGGCGTGTGCGGATATGACTATTACTATGATGGTACATTAACAAATTGCTATTATCTTAGTGACACAGCCACAGGCGGTATAAACGGAAAAGATGTGAGTGGCAAGGCAGAGGGAAAGTCCATAGAGCAGTTTAAAAGTGGCGAGGTGGCATGGCTTCTTAACGGTTCCACATCTGCTCCTGCTGAAGGAAGCACCTTGGCATGGTATCAGAAGTTGGGCGACAATGCTGACGCTTACCCAGTCTTGAAATCCACTGGCGACAATACTGTATATCAAGCACCCCTCATCTCTTGCGACGGGACAACCCCAATTGGTGAATATGCAAACAATCCGAATGGCGACCAGTTGTCTCACAACTATCAGATGGCAACTGTAGCAGATGCCAATGGACTCTATGGGGGTGTATGCGTAGAATGTAACTCTCCAGAAGAAGGTGTAAAATACATTAAAGACTTCTGTGGCATCCTTGGCAACAACCTGAAACTGACATACGATGATGGCAAGTACACTGCCGAGGCAGTGACGCTCACAGATGGCGAGGCTTATAATAGCCCGGTAGATATTGAGGTGACTGACTTCAAGTACATTCGTACATTCGATGCCTACAAGTGGCAATCACTCTATGTGCCATTTAGAATGAGTCTTGAACAGTTGACAAGCAATGGCTTAAACGTGGCAACCCCAGTGGACATCGAAGTGGTCAATGAAACTATTACGCGACTGAACGTCCAGAAGTTGAAGTCTGGTTTCTCTAAAGCAAACTATCCGAGCTTAATCATGTGTGAGAGTGATGGCGAAAAGACCATCGAGTTGGCTGATGTCACACTTTCTGCAGCGAAGGAAGGAGCTATTGACTGTATGAGTATGACAAGATATTATGTATTTAATGGTGTTTATCAAGCCAATAAAAATCTTGCTTCTAACTCGGAGGATGCTATCAATTACATCATAAAAGATGGTGGACTGGTCTTGCGAACTGACGATGATATGCCTGCGCCACAAAGTTGGTACATGAACGTAACTATACGCGAGAGTCCTTTCGGAGGTGCAGATGAACCTTTGTCTTCCGATGCTAAGACTATGCCTATTTATGTGATAGGTGAAGGTTATGCTACTGGCATAGAGAATGTGAATACCGCAGAGGAACATATTCTGCATGGCATCTACGACTTGCAAGGTCGCAAGTTGAGTCAGAAGCCAGAAAGCGGCATCTATATCAAGGATGGAAAGAAGTACGTGAAATAATTGACTCAACTTGCGAAACATTCGCTACATCGATATGTACTTTTTGACATTTACTCCATCACCTCCCAGAAACTCTCGGGGAGGTGATGTTTTTTATCACCTTTGCCTCCTTGAACAGTGGGGCGATGCCCTCTGGGTCAAAGCTGGCAATGCCGCAACCGATGGGTGTTACCAGGAACTGCTTCTCGGGATGCTGACTCCTCTGTTCTCATATCATTTGCGATATTGTTTTAATTGTTTGCAAATATATAGTTTTTTGAGGAGAAAAGGGCTTCTTTGCCCAATTTTTCTCCTATTTAATATTATAAGATTCAAGTTTCGCAAGTGTTTTAGGAGAAAAAAGCGTGGCTATCCGATAGAAGAACTAAGAACATATCGGTAGAAAATCCTTGTTAGCAAATCGGTATCCACAGTGTTGCAGCTCATTAAAACTTATATATAGGCAAAATCTTGACCTTATAACCATTTTTCTCAATTATTCTTTCCTCATTCATCGTGACAATGATCAGATTGGAGCATTTGAGTTCCCCCGCACATTCAATGATGCTATCTACTTCCCGCTTGAGCGTTCGTTCGGATGAGAGGTCATAACATACTTGTATAAGACTTTCTACATGAGCACCCTGCCTTGTAACAAAATCAGTCTCCTTGTCATTACGGGAGCGATAATAGAAAAGTGATGTCTCTGCATGATATCCTCTGCGAACCAACTCTATAAAAACCTGATTCTCCAATAGTCTGCCTAAGTTCTCACTCACATTAAAAGCCTTGGCTTCTACAAAACCATTGTCAACTACATAAACTTTCTGTGGAGCTTTCTTCATCACTTTCAACTTGTTGTTGTAACGTGGCAGATAATACAAGAGATAGGGTTCTCTTAAATATCCCATAAACTTCTTGGTGGTTGCTACGCTTGAAAATCCCAGCGCTTCTGCCAGTTCGTTGGCACTGAAAGGATTGCAGAAGTTAGAAACCAGATACATGGCCAGGTTGTTCAAATCCTCCACATTGCGTACTTTATGGCGCTTGGCAATGTCTTTCCAAATGATGGAATCAAAGAGTGTGGAGAGATAGTTTTGGGTCAGACTTCTTGCTGCTACTGTCTCTGGGTAGCCCCCATGGTGCAGATAGTCTGCTATAAGCGAGAGGTCTGATACGCTATCTTTCATTTCCGATACTTCCGAAAGATTCCTGTGATTCCAGATAAAGAATTCAGAAAGACTGAAAGGCAGCATCTCTATCTGGATATATCTGCCTGTGAGTAATGTTGCCATTTCGCTACTCAGCAATTTGGCGTTGCTTCCCGTAATAACCATGTTGATTCCCATGCGGTAAAGCTTGGAGACCCATAAATCCCAACCATCCAGATTTTGAACCTCATCAAGCAGAAGATACTCAAAGTCGGGATAAACGGCACGTAGTGTTTCCCAAACCAAATCATCGTCCCATGCACTCAGGAGTTTGCCGTCATCAAAATTCAGATAGGCAAAGTTCCTGCCTTTCAGCATCAGCAAAGCCTCTGTCGATTTGCCAGTTCTTCTGGGACCCGTTATCAACTTGATTTGCTTGCTTGCCAACAGTTCATCCTCATCATATTTGGTATGACGTGTAAGGTAAGGACGGGAAAGCAGAATATCCCGTTCCTTTTTCTGGTTACTGATAATTGTTCTCATTTCTCTTCAGATGAATTGATTAAACCGAGACAAAGATACAAAAAAATATTCATTCTATCCATTGTATTGAATAAAAAAGTGCTGATTTTATTCAGTACGATGGATAAAATGAATAAAATCAGTACTTTTATTCCTCATATTTCAGTTTCTCAGCATCTTATTGTTTTAAATTATCTTAATATTCCACTTTATGCTCTATGTTTATTTGGTCGTATGTGTCGAAAAGTGTAATAATCCGACTGTTTTATGTGTCTAAAAGTGTAAAGATATGAAGAGAAAGATAGCAGGTAGGCGAATCGCCATTAACCCATTGTATGCTATCTCGAATTTGTACAAATGAGCGAAAATACAATAAAATCACGCCTTAGGTGTCTACTTCCCCCACCAAGTAGACACCTATTTTGTAGGAAGTAGACACCTAAGTGGGGGAAGTGGACACCTTTTTCCGAAGAAAAACACTATTTTTGCGCCATGGGAAATATGATAGAGACTCTCACGAAAGAGGAACAGGCTATTTTCATTGTGGCATTGTTTCTTCTTTTATTCGCCATCGTCATGGGCTATGCCATGGTTCAAGACTACAGGATATATCTTGATGAAAACTACAAAGCTCGCTACAGCTTCTGTGATTTCATCAAGAGAGGAAGATATTATATCTATCTGTTTTTCGGACTGACTTTCGTCATCATCCTGGGATTTACAGTATATCTGATGGCAATGAGAGAATATATGTAAGAAAGTTTGCACAAGAATAGTAGACGAGTTGTGGATGCATAGCTTGAATTAATTATAAACAAAAATAAATCATGGAGAAAAGTAAAAGTATTGTATGGAGGACGCTCCTCGTCCTCTTTATCGCTTTCCTCTGGGGGGGCGAATTGAGTGCTTATGCTGCTAAGAAGGCATGGGCAAAGTATGACAAATCAGTCAAGTCTCTCACCTTTTATTATGGTGAGAAGGGCGAGTTGGGCGATGGAGAGTATGAAATGAATGACGATCAGGAACCTGGGTGGATTACTGAGCATAAAGCTGATATTGTCAGAGTTGTATTTGATGTCTCGTTTGCGTCTGCACGTCCTACGTCTTGCAATTCTTGGTTTATGGAATGTGAGAAGTTGGAAGCGATTGATGGAATAGAGAATCTGAATACTTCTAAGGTTACAGACATGTGGAATATGTTCTATAACTGCAAAAGTCTTACTTCTTTAGACTTGAAAACTTTTGATACTCACAATGTCTTAGGCATGTCATACATGTTCTTTGGTTGCAATAATTTGACATACTTGAATGTTTCAAGTTTTGATACAAGCAATGTGGGAAATATGAACTGGATGTTTGCTGGTTGTTGGAAATTGACAAACTTATCTGTTTCAAATTTTGATATGCATAGTGTGAGGACTATGCTCGGAATGTTTTCATCATGTAAAGGTCTTACACATATCGATGTGTCTCACTTCAATACTGAGAACGTGAAGAATATGCAAGCTGTATTCCAAAATTGCGAAAACCTTTCCTCTTTGGATCTATCAGGATTTAACACTTCGAAGGTTAATGATATTGCTAGTATGTTTAATTCCTGCAAGAGCCTTACATCCTTAGATTTGTCTAATTTCGATACTCAGTTGGTTACTCAGAGCACAAGTTTGTTTTATGGATGCCAAAAACTTGAGGCAATTTATTTGGGAGATAAGTTTTCTTTGGAGGGGCTAAGCAAACTCTAAGCAAGTGATTATATGTTTTATAAATGTTCGGCGACGCTCTATTGTTCGCCCGTAGCTTATTGGGCTTCAAAGAACTGCTGGAGAGTAACCGATGCAGGCCAAGCCGTGAAGCCATACGTCAGCATCAACAAGACGTCGGAATATGGCACGCTTTGTGTGCCAGTGGGCAGTAGCCTCGTAGCAGGCAGCTTCACAGGTTTCGACAAGCTCTATCAGGTGACAAATGCAGATAAGAACAAGGGTACGATTACCTTGACTGAGGCGAAGAGCATTGAGCCAGGAGTGCCTTACGTATATCATCGCTATCTCGAAGGCGTGGACTTCGAAGGCAAGAATGATATGAGCGTCATCACATTCGATGTGGATGAGAATGCTTCGGCAGCCGTTACTGCTCCTAAGAACGAGGGAAGCCTCTTGAAGGGTACCTTCGAAAGCATGGTGGCTAAGGGTGGCAGCTATATCCTCCAAACCGATGGCAACTTCCACCCAGTAGCGGCAGACAATACGACCTTGAAGGTGGGTGCTTATAGTGCTTATCTCGACCTGAGTTCTACTGAAATCGGTGGAGGTGATGACGGATTCGACGAAGCCAAGGTTTACAGCATGGTATTCGAGAATGGTGAGTCTACGGGCATCGACCGCATCAACGGCGATGGCTCTTACAAGGGCATTTACGACCAAGCCAACCTACAGCCTAAGGTTTACTTCGACTTGATGGGTCGCAAGGTGGCTGCTCCTCAGAAGGGCGAGATCTACATCGTGAACGGCAAGAAAGTAGTGTATAATAAATAAAAAGATAGAAAATAATGAAGAAATATATCAAGCCAACAATAAAATTGTTGGAAATAGAGAGTGAGGGGGTATAATGGCTGGTGATGAGTAGTAACTCACACATACAATATATATAATGTGTTCAGATGCCGAAAGGCAAAAGAGGGTGTGTCATAAGTCTGTGACACACCCTCTTTTGGGATTCATGTTCCTTGCCGATGGGCAGGGGGAACAGAATATTTGCTGAAAACAATCTTACACGAGTGTGGCGACAATTTCCTCGCGAGTGCCAGGGAGCATGTCGATGACTGGAATCTCGGGCATGGTGTAGCAGCCTGGCTGCAGACGGAAGGTGGCGCGAGCCACGTTGACCAATACCTGAGCAGTGAGAGCAGGGTTGTTGATGCTCATGTTGAACTCGAAACGCTGGTTCTGAGTCTTGCCCGAAACGCCCTTGCGAACGAGGTTCACACCATGGCCCATGTCCTTGACATCATCGACTGAGGCTACAGCAAAGACGTGGGTCTCGTCGTGAGCGAAGTAAGGGTCGGCCTTAATCTCGGCAGTTACGTCCTCGAGCTTGGCGCCTTCCTCCAACTCTACGTACACCATGCGGCGGTGAATGCCCTCGCCCAATGGGATGGTGACAGAGAGAGCCTCCTTGACACCCTGCTTGCTGCGTACGCAAACAGAGTGGCCCATGCTCATACCAGGACCGAAGTTGGTATAGGTAAGACCCTTAGGAGCAAGGCTTTCCATGAGCACGCGCACTACTGAGTCAGAACCTGGATCCCAGCCAGCAGAAATGACGCTCACCTTGCCTGCCTTCTTGCAGTTTTCCATCTGGCTTGTACGATAGTCGAGGATGCCGGTATGGATATCGTAGCTGTCGACGGTGTTGATGCCGAGAGCCACCATCTTGGCAGAGTATTCTGGGCAGGAACGGGTAGGAGTGGCGAGGATGGCTACATCCACGTTCTTCAGCTTGGTGATGTCGTCTACTACATCATAATCAGCCAGTTCGGCTGGTTTGTTCTTGTCGCCCTGACGGCGTACGATGCCTGCAATCTCAAAATCGGGAGCTGCCTCGAGTGCCTCGACGGTGAACTTACCGATATTGCCGTAACCTACTACGGCTGCTCTAAATTTCTTCATTGTATTCTTTCTTTTATTTGTTGTTTGTTCAGTTTCCGGTTGCAAAAGTATAGCTTTTATTCGAGAAAACGAACGTTTTAATAGTTTTTTAACTATAAGAACCGACAAAAAGTTGTAAAATCATAGCTTTTAGGTATGTTTTTGTAGGATAGTGTAAGGATGGTGGGGTGAGAATGCTTACAGATTGAAAGAAGGAGGGCAAATGCAGGAGTTGAATTCTTGAGCTTCTCTAACTTCTTTTAATTTTCTCATTTGCAAAAGTGGAGCAAAAACATTTTCCCCCTCTTTGGCAATAATAGCGCCGAATGTGCGTTTATTATATAATCGCATGCGCATGGGCGCGATGACGAGAGATGTGAAATCATAAAATTATTAACGACAATCATGATTGAATATATACATGGCGACCTGACCGAGCTGACGCCGACACAGGCCGTTATCGAGACCGCGGGCGTGGGTTATGCGCTCAGTATCTCGCTCAACACATATACTGCCATACAGGGTAAGAGAGAGGCTAAACTGTACGTTCACGAAGTACTGGTGACAGGTGGAAGAGACGACTCGTTCACCCTCTATGGCTTTGCCTCGAAGCAGGAGCGAGAGCTTTACCGTCTTCTCATCACTGTATCGGGTGTGGGAGCCGGCACGGCGAGGATGATTCTCTCGTCGATGTCGCCACGCGAGCTGTGCAACGTCATCTCCACTGCCAACGAGGCGATGCTCAAGGGCGTGAAGGGCATAGGACTGAAGACTGCCCAGCGCATCATCATCGACCTAAAGGACAAGATCGTAAGCATGGGAATAGCCGACGAGCTGCCTGCCAACGGAGGAAACGTGGACATGGTGAACAATGACGTGAAGGACGAGGCGGTGAGCGCACTCACCATGCTCGGATTCTCGCCAGCGCCATCGTCCAAGGTGGTGGTCGACATCCTGAAAGAACAGCCCGACCTGAAGGTGGAACAGGTGATCAAGACGGCTCTGAAACGAATAAAATGACGAAAAAGAAGAAACGAGTGTAGATGTTGATAAGACGAAAATATAAATATGCCTTTCTGTTGATGGCATTACTGATGGTCTCGGTCATCGGCAATGCCTTTGGCTTGTCGTACTGGCAGGACAACAGGACGCGGCAGCGAGCTGCACAGAACCGCAATGCCAGCGCAGCCAGTAGGAAGCAGACGGCTGCCACGACGAAAAAGGCTGCCACGGCAGCAGGAAAGCCCGGCATCACGGCCCAGCCCATCCTCGCCGACGAGGACACCATACCCGACTCGCTGCTGCACACACGATGGCCCGTACAGCGCACACAGCCCATCAGCACGGGCGACCTGTATCAGAGTCCGTTAGACCTGCAGCGCCCCGACAACATGAAATATCACGTGGAGTACAACGACACGCTGGACCGCTACGTCATCGGCAACAAGCTGGGCGGCGCATGGCTCTCGGCTCCCATCATGATGACGCCTGCCGAGTACATGGCATGGAGCGAGCTCAACGAGCGACGTGCCTACTACCGCAAGCAGAACGACGAGATATACAAGACCAAGGGAAAGGAGAAATTTGACTTCACCGACATGCACTTCGACCTGGGACCTGCCGAGAAAATCTTCGGTCCCGGAGGCATCCGAGTGCGCACGCAGGGAACTGCCGAGCTGAAGTTTGGCATCAACAAGAAGAGTGTGGACAACCCCTCGCTGCCCATCCGCAACCGCAAGACCACGATGATGGAGTTTGATGAGAAGATCAACCTCAACGTCAACGGAAAGGTGGGCGACAAGGTGAACATGAACCTCAACTACAACACCGACGCCACCTTCGACTACGACGCGCAGAACATGAAGCTGAAGTACGACGGCAAGGAAGACGAGATCATCAAGCTCGTGGAGGCAGGCAACGTGTCGTTCCCCTCCAACTCGTCGCTCATCCGCGGTGCCAGCAGCCTCTTCGGTGTGCGCACCGATATGCAGTTTGGCAAACTGAAGTTGCAGACCGTCCTGTCGCAGAAGAAATCGTCGTCGAAGAGCGTGTCGTCGAAGGGAGGCGTGCAGCTCACACCCTTCGAGATCAATGTGGCCGACTATGAGGAGAACCGACACTTCTTCCTCTCGCGATACTTCCGCGACCACTACGACGCATGGATGCAGAAACTGCCCAACCTCACCACTGGCGTCACCATCAACCGAGTGGAGATTTGGGTAACCAACAAGACTGCCACCACCACCAACACCCGAAACATCATAGCCCTCACCGACCTGGGCGAGACCTCGAAGATAAGCAACCCTATGTGGGCGGCTACAGGAACGGCCGTGCCCTCCAACAGAGCCAACAGCGAGTACGACGCCATGGTGAACCAGTATGCCGCAGCACGCGACATCGACCAGGCCGCCACCGTGCTCGAAGGAGCAGGACTGAAGGGCGGCGACGACTTCGAGAAGCTGGAGAGCGCCAGACTGCTCTCCTCGTCGGAATATACGGTGAACACTGCCCTCGGCTACGTGTCGCTGAGGAGCGGATTGCAGACCGACCAGGTGCTGGCTGTGGCCTACGAGTACACCTACGGCGGTGTGACCTATCAGGTGGGCGAGTTCGCATCCGACATCACCGACACCCGACAGGGACTCTTCGTCAAGTCGCTCAAGAACACCAGCAACAACCCGCAGCAGGGCAACTGGGACCTGATGATGAAGAACGTGTATTACCTCGCATCGCAGGTGGAGAAGGAGAAGTTCCGACTCGACGTGAAGTATCAGAGCGACTCTACGGGCGTCTACCTCAACTACATTCCCGAGGCGAAGGTGAAAGACCAGCCCATCATCAAGGTGCTGGGAGCCGACCGACTCGACAACAACAACAATCCCCACAGCAACGGCTACTACGACTACGTGGCTGGCTACACCGTATCGGAAGGACGCGTCTTCATCCCCAAGGCCGAGCCTTTCGGAAGCTATCTCTACACCTATCTCAAGGGCAAGGGCATCGCCGACGAGGTGGCGAAAAAGTATGCCTTCACCGAACTCTACGACAGCACCAAGACCGTGGCGAAGCAGATAGCCGAGAAGAACAAATTTCAACTCGTGGGACAGTTTCGCGGAACCTCCGCCAACGTCATCTCCTTAGGCGCATACAACGTGCCACAGGGTTCGGTGCTCGTCACGGCAGGAGGTGTGACCCTCACCGAAGGCTCCGACTACGCGGTGGACTACAATGCCGGCGAGGTGACTATCCTCAACCAAAGCATCATCGACGCTGGAACACCCGTCAACGTGTCGCTCGAGAGCAACACCGACTACGGACAGATGCGCAAAACCATGTTTGGCGTGAACTGGGAGTACGACTTCTCGAAGAACTTCCAGATCAGCGGAACCCTGCAGCACCTCACCGAACAGGCCCTCACCACCAAGGTGACCATGGGCGCAGAGCCTCTCAGAAACACCCTCGTGGGCTTCAACCTCAACTGGAAGCGCGAGAGCCAGTGGCTCACCAACATGCTCGACAAAATACCGTTCCTGCACCTCACACAGCCATCCTACATCTCGTTCACAGGCGAGTTTGCCAAACTCTTTGCCGGACAGGCCAGCGGAACGCAGGACAACGCATCCTATCTCGACGACTTCGAGAACACCAAGAACACCATCGACGTCATGTCGCCCACATCGTGGGTGCTCTCCAGCGTGCCCTCGTCAAACTTCCGTCAGGACTACAACGACAAGACGGGGCTGACCAGCGGATTCCGACGCAGCCGTCTGGCTTGGTACACCATCGACCCGCTCTTCACACGACGGGGCAGCTCGCTCACACCAGGACACATCAAGAGCGACCTGGCACAGCTGTCCAACCACTATGTGCGTGAGGTCTATGTGCGCGAGCTTTTCCCACTGCGCCAGCAAAGCTCCTACAGCGGAGCCACCAACACGCTGAGCGTGCTCAACCTCGCCTACTATCCTGCCGAGCCAGGTCCTTACAACTTCAACCCCGACCTGCAGCCCGACGGAACCCTCGCCATGCCACAGCAGAACTGGGGAGGCATGATGCGCAAACTCGACACCAACGACTTCGAGCAGGCCAACGTGGAGTACATCGAGTTCTGGATGCTCGACCCCTTCATCTACTCGCGCGAGCAGGCCGACGCTGCCCAGTATGGCGGCGACTTCTATATCAACCTCGGCGAGATAAGCGAGGACATCCTGCGCGACGGAAAGAAATTCTATGAGAGCGGAATGCCCGTGGACGGAACGTCAAACTTCACCTACACACAGTGGGGAAAGATTCCCGCACAGAGCACCGTGACCTATGCCTTCGCCACCACGAAGGGAAGCCGCGCACTGCAGGACGTGGGATTCAACGGACTCAACGACGAGGAGGAACGCGACTACTACAAGAACGCCTACCTCAGCCAGATACAGGGCAAGGTGAACCAGGCGGTGTTCGACAGCATCTACAATGACCCTGCTCGCGACGACTACCACTACTACCGTGGTAGCGACTGGGACCAGATGAAGGCTCCCATCCTGTACAGATACAAGTTTATCAACAACCCACAGGGCAACTCGCCCGACAGCGACAGCCGCACCGAGAGCTACGACACTTCCTACAAGTCGACACCCGACGTGGAGGACATCAACCAGGACTTCACCCTCAACGAATACGAGAAATACTATCAGTATCACGTGAGCATACGACCTGAAGACCTGCAGGTGGGCTCCAACTTCATCGTCGACAAGCGAAGCTACACGCCTACACTGCGCGACGGCAGCAAGCCCACCGTCACCTGGTATCAGTTCCGCATTCCCGTAGAACAGTACGAGAAGAAGGAAGGCAACATCAACGACTTCTCCAGCATACGCTTCATGCGCATGTACCTCACCAACTTCCGCAAGCCCATCGTGCTGCGTTTCGGCACACTCGACCTGGTAAGGGGCGAGTGGAGAACCTACGACCAGCTGCTGGGCGCTGCCAACAGCGGCACGCTTGAGGCCAGTGCGGTAAGCATAGAGGAGAATGCCGAGAAGACACCTGTCAACTACGTGCTGCCACCGGGCGTACAGCGCGAGCAAGACCCCACGCAGCCACAGCTCGTGGAGGCCAACGAGCAGTCGCTCAGCCTCGTGGCCAAGAACCTGAGCACGGGCGAGGCCAAGGCGGTGTACAAGAACACCACCCTCGACCTGCGACAGTACAAGCGCATGCAGATGTTTGTTCACGCCAACGCCCTGGAGCAGGACGTCACCTCGCTGCAGGACAACCAAGCTTCGGTGTTCATCCGTCTTGGAAGCGACTACAAGAACAACTACTACGAGTACGAAATACCGCTGAAGCTCACACCGGCACGCAACAACTACAGCCGATACAGCTACGAGGACTGTCGTGCCGTGTGGCCCGAGGAGAACATGCTCGACGTGGCGCTCACCGTCTTCACCGCACTCAAGAAGGCGCGCAACCAGGCCAAGTCGCAAGGCATGGCTTCCTTCTCGGCACCCTATTCGGCCTACGACTCCAACCATCCCAACAACAAGATCACCATCATGGGTAATCCTACACTCGGAGAGGTGAAAACTATGATGATAGGCGTGCGCAACAACGCCGGAGAAATCAAGAGTGTAGAGGTGTGGGTCAACGAGCTGCGTCTGCTCGACCACAACAGCAAGGGCGGATGGGCTGCCAACGGAAACCTCAATGTGCAGCTCTCTGACCTGGGAAGCGTCAACGCCACAGGTAAATATCAGAGCGAGGGATTCGGCGGTCTGGAGGACGGAGTGGCAAGCCGATCCACCGACACCTACAGTTCGTACAGCGTCACCACCAACCTCGAGCTCGGAAAGTTCTTCCCCGACAAGGCCAAGGTGAGCATACCTTTATATTACAGCATCACCAAGGAGAAGACCTCGCCCAAGTACAACCCGATGGACACCGACATGGAACTCAAGGACGCACTCGACGCGGCTGGATCGCGACACGAGCGCGACTCCATAGAGAGCATCGCCGTGACAAAGGTCACCAATACCAACTTCTCCATCTCCAACGCAAGGGTAGGAATCTCCACCAAGCGTCACCCCATGCCATACGACCCTGCCAACTTCTCCTTCTCCTACAGTCACTCGCACCAGCGCACAACGGGCGAGACCACAGTTTACGAGAAAGAGGACAACTGGCGTGGAGCGCTCGACTATTCGTGGACTCCGGTCTACAAGGCGTGGGAGCCGTTCAAGAAGATAAAGAACCGCAGCAAGTGGCTCGACATACTGAAGCGATTCGGACTGAACTGGCTGCCGCAGAATGTGGCGTTCAACACCGAGATGACGCGCAACTACTACGAGCTGCAGGAGCGCGACATGGAGTCGACAGAGAACACGCAGCTGCCGCTCTCGTTCAGCCAGCAGTTCCTCTGGAACAGAGAGTTCGCCGTGCGCTGGGACCTCACCAAAAACCTGCACGCCAATTTCCGAAGCGCCACACACGCACAGATAGAGGAGCCTTACACACCCGTCAACAAAGACCTCTATCCCGACCAGTATCATGCCTGGAAGGACTCGGTGTGGACAAGCATCAAGCACCTCGGTACACCGCTCGACTACAATCAGACGTTTACCGCATCCTATCAGTTGCCGCTCAACCTGCTGCCCGTATTCGACTGGGTGAACGCCGACGCCAACTACAACTCGACCTATTCCTGGAACAAGGGAACCGATGACGAGGACGGTAACAACTACGGAAACACCATCAACACCAACCGCGACGTGACACTCAACGGATCGTTCAACCTGGTGAAACTCTACAACCACGTGCCCTTCCTCAAGAAGACCAACCAGCGCTTCGACCGCGAGCCGTCGAGATCGCAACTGCAGCGCAAGAAGCAGGATAAAGCCAAGCAGAGGCAGGAGGCACAGCGACAGAAACAGGAGTTGCAAAAGGTGAGAAAGGAAGCCGAGGCTGCCGGAAAAGACCCCGACGAGGCTGAGAAACAATGGCGGAGCAAGCAGAACAAGAAGGCAGAGCAGCAGAAGAAAGCACTGCCCAAGAACCGCCGTGCCTTCGAGAAGGAAGTGGTGCTCATGCCCGACACCATCATCAAGGTGAACCACGGCAAGAACAGCAAGCGACTCATCGTTACCGCCAAGACTGAGGACGGAAAGGTGATGAAACTGAAATACAAGAAGGTGAACGCCAACCAGATAAAACTCATCTCGAAGGTAGACACAGCCACCAAGGTGAAACTCACCGTGCTGCCGAAGGAACCGCTCGAGAACCAGGGCTGGTACAAGACCATGCAGGCTGTGGCACGCACGGCCATGATGGTGCGCAACATCAGCTTCACCTATCGCAACAACTATCAGCTCACGCTGCCAGGATTCCTGCCCACCATCGGCGACGCCTTCGGACAGACCAAGCAGGGCGTGCTCTCGCCAGGCCTCGACTTCGCCTTCGGTATGGTGGACGACAGCTATATAGACAAGGCACGACGCAACGACTGGCTCCTGGTGAACGACACCATCGCCACACCTGCTGCCAGCAGCACCACCAACGACCTGCAGCTGCGCATGACGCTCGAACCGGTGAGAAATCTCAAGATAGACCTTAACGCCTCGCGCACCAAGACTGTGCAGAAGAGCATGCAGTACATGTACGAGGGAACGCCCACCACGGAGAGCGGAACCTTCACTATGACTACCATCTCGATAGGCTCTGCCTTCGAGGGAATGGGCTCGGCAAGCAGCGGCTACAAGAGCAAGACTTTCGAAAAGTTTGTCAACTCGCTCGAGTCTTACCGCAACAAGGTGGAGGCGCGTTATGCCGACGCAGTCTATCCGGCAGGGTCGGCTCTGGCTGGAGGCAAGTTTGATGCTTCGCGTACACCTGTCAACAAGTACAGCGGCGACGTGATGATTCCGGCGTTCCTTGATGCCTATACCAGCATGGGAGGCTCGTCGCTCTCGCTCTTCCCCGCACTCAGCCGTCTGCTGCCCAACTGGACTGTCCGTTACAGCGGACTGGGCAAGCTGCCCTGGCTACGCGACCACTTCAAGAGCATCAACATCAACCACTCCTATAAGAGCATCTTCGCCATAGGAAGCTACAACACCTACAGCACCTTCCAGGAGTATATGAACGGAATAGGCTTCATCGACGACACGGCGACAGGCAGTGTCACACCGAGCAGCATGTTCAATATCTCGCAGGTAAGCATCAACGAGTCGTTCTCGCCACTCATGGGTGTCGACATGACGTTCAACAACAATATGACGCTCAAGGCTGAGTATCGTCAGACGCGCGTACTGAGTCTCAGCATGACGAGTGTGCAGGTGAACGAGGCGCTCAGCAAGGACTGGGTCGTAGGAATGGGCTATCGTCTCAACAACCTCAGCCTTTTCGGCAGGGGAAAGCGAGCCATTAAGTCGAAGGGAAAGAACAAGAATCAGAGTAACGCGGCCGCCAGCAACCGCAACTCTGGAACCAACCAGAACCTCAACCTGCGTCTTGATTTCAGCTTCCGCCGTCAGGCTGCCATCGTGCGCGACATAGCCTCTATGGTGAGCAGTGCCAGCAGTGGAAACAAGGCGCTCAAGCTGAGTTTCTCGGCCGATTACACCCTCAACCGGCTCCTCACCATGAGCTTCTACTACGACCGTCAGACCAACACTCCTCTGCTCTCGAGCAGCAGTTATCCCACCACCACGCAGGACTTCGGTCTGAGTGTCAAGTTCTCGCTGACGAGATAAGGATGTTCCGGGAAGATAGTGAAGTGAAAGAATAGGGGCGAGATTGCATCTTTGCAGTCTCGCCCCTATATATATATTAATAAGGTGTAGCGTTTCGTTAGTTCTTAAACTTCCGTGGAAACTTACCATCCTGGATTCTGCTGTTCTTGTTTCTCCTCAGCAGTAAGGGCATGTCCGTTCTTCTGTATTCCATCGAGATAAGTCTGAGGAATAGGACGGAGCACCATGTAGTCCTTGATGTTGGCTGCGGCGATAGAGTTGAAAGCACGTGCGCGGGCAACGAGTGTCTTGGTGCGTGCCAGGTCTTGCCAACGCTGGAATTCGCCGCAAAGTTCGCGTGTACGCTCGTTGAGAACTAAGCAGAGCATGCGGTCGTAGGCAGATGTATAGCCGAGCTTGCGGATGACAGCTTCGTCTTCGGCAGGCAGATTGTTGATGTCTGTTATCTTGAGACTTGTAGGAGCTGTGGTTTCGGCTATTCCGTTTGACTCGTAGTATGAACATTCTGCCATATAAGTGTTCTCGCCGTTGTCCTTGTAGCCTGGAGCTCCAGACTTGTAGGCAGCGCCACCATCGACGTGATGCTCACGGTCTTCGCCCTGTTTGTATGCGGCACGGTCGCGCAGCGTGTTGATGTAGCCCAAGGCTTCTTGATATTTGCCCTGGCGAACTAAAGCTTCGGCAGCGATGAGATAAGTTTCGCCCACTCTTGCCAAGATGCCGTCGCGTGTTCCTACACGGTCGGTCACGCTCTCACGATAGCCGTCGATAAACTTGCTCAGTGAGGGATAGAACTGTGTGAAGTCAAGCAGCGCATTGTCGCCAGCCTGGTTCTTGTTGGCAGGATAAGCCACAAAGACTGTAGGAATGGTCTTGCCTGTCTTGGAATAGACAACCTCGTCGTTCATTCTTACGTTGGAATATCGTGTGTCGCCAGGCTTGTTGATGACATACATCACTCCGAGGTCGCCCTTCTTGTAATAAGTGCTGTTCTTTGGGTTGTTGACAGCAGCCTTGGTCTTGAAGCTCTTCCAGAAACGGGAGTCGTTGACTTTGTCGTACACATCGTAAGTGTAGTAGGAAGTGCGCAGACGCTGATACTCACGCTCTCCAGGAATGTCACGCTTCATGTAAGGCAGATCCTTATAGATGGAGATGTAGTAAAGGTGAGTCTGGTTGTAGCTGTTGCCTGTATTGCCCGACTTGTCTGCGTTGAACTGGGCTGCGAGGATGATCTCATCAAGCTTCTCGTTGGCTCCGTCAGGACCAGTGTAGTTCCAGAGGTCAGAATAGTTGGGCGCAAGGGCATGGTGGCTGATTACTTCCTGAGCATAGGTGAGACAGTCTTTCAGGTCTTGTTCCTTGTAACTTGCGTTCCAGTCGTCGTTGCGCTCGCTAACTCTTGAAAGCAGTGTTTTGGCAAGGAAGTGGGCAGCGGCATCTTTGGTCATCTGGCCAGTTTTGGTTGCTGTGGCGGGCAACAGTGTGTAAGCCTGTTTCAGGTCTTCCACTATCTGTTTGTAGCAGTCTTCTGCCGAAGCACGTGTAAACTCGCGCTGCGGTGTGGTGCTTGGTGTGAGCTTGAGCGGCACACCGCCAAACTGTGCAACAAGTGTATAGTAGTTGAAGCCACGCAAGAAGTATGCCTCACCTAAATGTTCCATGGTGGCCTCGCTGGTGAAGCCGCCTTCCTTCACGTTCTGTATGAGGGTGTTGGCATTGCTGATACCTACATACATCTCGTCCCAAAGTTCTTCTGGTTTGGTTGAGTTGCTTGTTACAGTAGGACCATAGTTTCCGTCGTAGCTGTTCCAGGAAGCGTTGGAGCCGTCTCCTCCTACAGTGAACTCGTCAACTCCATTCTGTGTGAATGCTACAGAGTTTTCACGGGCAAAGTGATAGCGTAAATTCTCATAGAGAGCTACCGACAGGTCGGCTACTCCTTCTTCTGTCTTCAGATATTCTGTGTTACGCTTGGTCGTAAGTTCCTCATTGAGGAAATCGCTGCACGAAATAGTACTCATAGAGAGAGTTCCTAATATCAGTGCGTTCAGTATATATTTATTTTTCATTGTTAGTTTCCTTTCTTTTTTAGATTTTTAGAAGTCAAGATTCAAGCCGATGGTCCAGCCGCGGTTCCAGTTGGAAGTATAGGCCTGTGTGGCATCGAGTTCGAGGAACTTCACTGCCGAGTAGATTCTAAATGGATTCTTGGCCTGTACATAAACGCGAAGGTTGCTCACACCGAGATGGCTGATGAGTTCCTTGGGGAAAGTGTAGCCGAGCGAGATGTTGCGTACCTTGATGAATCCGCCATCCTTGTAGCCTGCAATTTTGTAGTAGCTGTCGCCACCACCGATGTTGTAGATAGGCTTCTGGTATTCTGAATGGTGGTTGTTCTCATTGTAGTAGTTGATGGCACGCTGCATGTAGCGTCCGCCCTGCCACTCGCCGCCTGTGCTCACCTTGTAGCCGAATCGGCCGTAGAGCATGAAGCTGAGGTCGAAGCCTTTGTAGGTAAAGGTGTTGGTCATACCCAATATCCAGTGTGGATTGGTGTTTCCTATCACTACGCGGTCGTTGTTAGGATCGATGCGGTTGTCGCCGTTCTGGTCGACGGGGCGAATCATACCTGCCGAGAACTTGTTGCCGTTTTCATTGAACTTGGCCATGAGCTCAGCATCTTCTGGTTGCCAGATACCGCCAAACTGATAATCGTACAGCGAGTTGATGGCCTCACCGATGAAGAGGTTGTTGTTGATATCGTCTTCCTTGCCATTGGCGAGCTTGTCGATCTTGTCTTTCTGATAAGAAACATTGAGCGATGTGGTCCAGCTGAAGTCCTTGTTGGTGATGTTGACTGTGTTGAGGGTAATGTCGATACCCTTGTTGGAAGTCTCACCGATGTTTGCCCATGTGTTTTTGTAGCCATTGATAGATGGAATGCTCATCTGCATGAGCAAGTCTTTGGTCTTAGATGTGTAAATATCGATGACACCACCGATGCGTCCTTTAAGGAAGCTGAAATCAATACCGAGGTTCCATTGTGTGGTTTTCTCCCATCCCAAGGCGGTGTTGGCCATTGGCAGGTTGCCGTCAGCAACGATAGGCTCAGAAGGTGCGTAACCTGGCTGCAGGCTGCTGCCGAAGGGGTAGAAGAGCGAAGCCACGCCACCCTTGGTCTGGTAGGGATCGATGGCAGAGTTGCCTGTCACACCGACGCCAAGGCGAAGTTTCAACTGGCTGATCCAGCTTACGTCCTTGAGGAAATCTTCTTGTTGCATATTCCAGCCTAAGGCAGCACTGGGGAAGAAAGCCCATTTATGGCCGTCAGCAAGCTGTGAGGCGCCATCCCATCGTCCGCTCAATGTAAGCAGATATTTGTCTGCGAAGCTATAGTTTGCACGTATCATGTAAGAGAGCAACTGGCGTTCTACGAGGTCTGTACCCCAGTCGGAAAGCTGTGAAATCTGCGATTTGTCCAAAGCATTCCACATAGAAGGCTCGTAAGGAATGCCGTTGGCTGCTAAGCTGGAACCTTCCTTGCGGTACTTGGTGGCACTTTCGAGCAGGGTGAGTCCGAGCGAGTGCTGTCCGAAGTCGCGGTTGTAGTAGATCAGGTTATCCATGGTCCACGACACGTTGGAGTTGTTGGCGTTGGAGGCATGGTTCTGTCCCTGGCTGCTGGTTGACTCCTTGTCGCGGAATGTTCCTGTGCGGCGATAACGGAAGTCAGGACCGAAGTTGAGGCGATAGCGAAGACCATTGAGAGGTTCCCATATTTCGCCCAAGTCTACCTGTGCGTAGAGGCTGGCGATGACGCGGAACATACGGCGCTCGTTGGTACTGTGTTTCCACTCGTCGGCGATATTTCTTACCATATCGTCGCCACCAGGGTTGGTGATACGGTTGCCGTCCTCATCGTAGGGTTGTGCATAGGGGAATTCGCTTGTGGCAGCATAGTAAAGGTTGGATGGCAAGCCCTTGAGCAGCGAACCTTGTGAGCTGGCTGTAGAACCATATTGCTGCAGACCGTAAGAACCATTGATGTTGGCTCCCAGGTTAAACCATTTGGCAGGCTTGGCGTCAACGCTTATCTTGGAAGAGTAGCGGCGATAGCTCTGTCCGCGGATAGTTCCCTTGTTGTCGAGGATTCCAAAAGAAAGATAGCTTTTGATTTTGTCGTTTCCTCCGCTCACGCTGAGTGTGTGTTCGTGGGTAATACCGGTTTGTGTTACCATGTCCTGCCAGTCGAATGTAGGCACTTTCGAGCCGTCCCATGTTCCACCTTCCCATCCTTTCATGATATTGTTCCATGCTGTAGGGTCGGCCTCAGCCTTGAATATCTCACGGTCGTTCTCTATCGTAGGTTGGTCGGCACGTGGATATCTGTCAGGGTTCAGATAGTAGTACGACCATCTGCGCCATTCTATGTATTCTGCCGAGTTCATCTGTCGTGAGTAGTCTTCGAGAGTTTCGAAGGTCATGGTGCCGTTGTAGCTCACTTTGGCTTTGCCCGATTCGCCCTGCTTGGTAGTAACGAGCACAACACCGTTGGCTCCACGGCTACCATAGATGGCTGTGGCTGAGGCATCTTTCAGAATGTCGATGCTCTGGATGTCGCGAGGGTTGATGGTCTCAATGCCGCTTTCCGACATCAGTGGAATTCCGTCCACCACATACAATGGTGAGTTCTGGGCATTGATGGAGCGCACACCACGCACGGTGATGTTGCCGATTTCTCCTGGTCGCTCGTTGCTTGTGATGTCCACACCGGCAGCCTTGCCCTGCATGGCTTCAAGGGCGTTGCCCACAGGTCGCTCGTTCATCTCTTTCTCTCCCACGCGGATGAGGGCTCCTGTTACGTCGCTCTTGCGCTGAACTCCATAACCTACCACAACCACCTCGTTGAGGTTCAGTTCGTCTGGCTGCATCTGAGCCGTGCCTCCTGCTCGTATAATCTGGTCTTTGTATCCAGTGTAGGTGATTTTGAGTTGTGTGCCTTTAGCCACACGTAAAGAGTAATTACCGTCAATGTCGGTCACGGTTCCTGAGTTGCCTTTCAGCACGCGCACGGTTACGCCAATAAGAGGCTCACCATTTTCGTCGATGATGCGGCCTGTGGTGACATTGTCTTGTTGTACACTAATGTTGGCATTCTGCATTCCGCTTGCTTGTATGGCAATCGGTGCAGGAAAAAGAAGTCCTGTGGCAAGAGCCAGTGTCGATGTAACACGCATCATGTTGCTGTTGCATCTGTTTCTCTGTTTACACTTCATTTGCTTGTTGTTAGGTTTAGGTGAAATAATTATGTTGAATGCTTCTTTCAGAAAGAAGTATTGTTTTAGTTATTGTTTCTAATTGCGTACAAAAGTAGCTTGAAAGAACTTGATTTAGCTTGATTTTCTGACATATCACCCTTATTTTTTGATAATGTTACTCAACTTTCGCAAATGGGGAAGTTATAGAACATGCGAAATTTGAGTAAAAACAAGTTAGGGGCGAGATTGCATCTTTGCAGTCTCGCCCCTATAATATAATAAGGTGTACAAAATATCAAAAATAGTGTAGGTTGTAGATTTTTAGGACAGTCAAGACTTAAATCCTCTTCCGGTTAAAACATGTTATACATAGCGAGATTGCAGCCAGGATAGCTCCCACAGCGCACACTCCCGTCCATGCATGGTGTGTCCATGCCAATCCGGCACAATAGGTGCCAAAGGAACCGCCTATAAAATAGGTAGTCATAAATATGGTGTTGGCTCTGTTGGAGGCTTGAGGTATCTCCTGAATGCAGCCACTCTGATTGCTTAGTTGCAGACATTGCAAGCCTATATCTACCAAGATGATGGCTACAACAAGTCCCATGAAAGTGTCGCCAAACAGACAGGCCGCAGCCCACGCCACAAGCTGCAGGCATGCACCATAAATACTCATCTTTCTGATGCCCCAGCGATTCACAAGTTTGCCCACACCGCTTGCCGCAATAGCCCCGGCTATGCCGCACAGTCCCAACGTTCCTACCATTTCGCTGCCAGAAAAGAACGGAGCTTGTGCCAGCCTAAAGGCAAGGCACGACCAAATGGCCATCATGCTGCCAAAACTAAAGGCGGCACGCATGGCATAAAGGCGTATGCGTCCATTGCTCCTCACAATATTGAATACGCTGGTCATCAAGCCCCTATATGTGCCCACATAGTTGCTCTTTATCTGTGGCATAATCTTGAGCGTAAGAGCCATGCACAGGACCATCACAAAAGCTGCGATGAAGAACATTTCGCGCCAACCCAACCATTCGCCAACATAACCGCTAACCACTCTCGATGCGAGAATGCCGGTTAGCAATCCCGACAGAACGACACCCATATTCCTGCTTTTGTTTTTCTTCTCGGAATATTGTCCTGCAATCGGTATGAAAAATTGTGGAATAACGGAACAGGCTCCCAACAATAGGGAGGCTCCCCAAATAAGCCACACCTTGTGGGCAACAGCAATGACTATGGCCATCATGGCTGCTACGGTCATGTTCACAACAATTATGCGACGGCGTGAGTAGAGGTCGCCCATAGGGATAAGGAAGCACAACCCAAGTGCATAGCCTGTTTGTGTGACAACGGTTATGAGGTTCGCCTCATGCTGGCTCACTCCTATGTCGTGACGTATCATTTCCAAAAGAGGCTGGTTGTAATAGCAATTAGCCACGGTCAATCCCGCTATAACAGCCATTGCGAGCAACAAACTGCGCTCTATGCCTTCATTTTCTTTAAGTTGTTTCACCCTAATTGACGCAACACTATATTTTTATCTATTTTATAAGCACCCTGAGCAACCATATGTTGCTCGGATTGGACCATGTCAGAAATTTCGCTTGTCTTCGTGTTGCAATTAAAAGACCAATAAAACTCTGAATGGTATGGCAAAAGTACAAATAAAATCCGAGAATCTCACTCCTTTAGGAGGCTTTTTTGATGATGGAACAATTAAGTGACGGTCAAGAGTATGATTTTGGCCATCAGCTCATTGAGGCGTATAATAATCTAAAGTTGTCAAACAGGCTGCACGGGCTGTAGGCAGGTTTGAGAAAGGTAAGAAAATAAAAATAGGAGGAAAACAGATCTGTTTTCCTCCTATTGGATAGATTTTGATTTGCGCCTCAGGGCTGCAAATCTGCGTATTCAGAAATACTGAAGCAGGGACACGCCTTCTTGGTGTCGAGGTCGTGATGTCCCAGGATAACCGACGAGGGGTACTTCTTGCGCAGCTCGGCAAGCAGCTTTCGCAGTGCCACTTTCTGTTGTGGCGTACGAGTGTCACTGGGTTTGCCGTTTGCGTCCAGTCCTCCTTCATAGCAGATGCCGATGCTGTGGGCATTGTGTCCTACGCAGTGGGCTCCTGTCGTTTCTTCTGTTCTTCCTTTCTCCACGGTTCCGTTGCGACGGACGACATAGTGATAACCTATCATGCGCCATCCCCGCTGACGATGCCAAAGGTCGATGTCCTTGGCAGAGCTCTGCTGTCCAGGACGGACAGCAGAGCAGTGGATGATTAATAATGAAATACTTCTCATACTTTGATGATGTTGTGTTGCCGTCAGACTTAGAACCACGAAGAGCAGTATCTTGAGTCTTCTCATACGCTGTCGTTATTCTGCGTCGCTTCCTCCGGTGCTGCCACCTTCGGATGGATTTCCGCCAGTTCCGGGATTGGTGGTGTCCTTGTCATCGGTGTCGTCGTTTCCGTCTTCCACCTTGTTGGTCTGCGCGTTCACAATCTTCACCTTCTTGCCGTTGCGGTCGTAGCAGGTGATGCTGACGCCCATCTTGGCGAGCTCGTTCTTGATTTCGACAGACGGGATGAAGAGTACACGGCGGCTGGTGATCAAGTGGCTTGCCACCTCCTCGGCTTTCTCCACACTGTCGGCACGAAGTCCGAAGCGCATGATTCCAAGACCGGGAATGGTAACACCGTGTCCCTCTGTTGCCCAGGCTGCCAGGGTGTCGCCAATGGCCTGATAGGCTGCGGTGATGGTTCCCTTGCTGATTCCGCTGCGCACAACAGCTTCTTCGATTACTTTACTGGCTGGCAATGTTGTGTACAACATGGGTGAAAGAACATAGCGATAAGTGCCAGCATACTTTCCAATGGAAATCTTAGTTTCCTTAGCATTTAATTTAATCATAATCTTAAGTTTTAATAATTAATAATGTTTAATAACTCTTTGCTCTCCTCGGACTCTTTGTCTCTGCAGCGACTTTTTATCTCTGGATTGCACTGCAAAGGTAGGCATAATATGGACAAGATTTTTGATATGGAAAGTATGGACTGCGGTATGGAAAAAATAAGGAAGCCTTGTCGGGGCTTCCTTATATGGAGAGTGCTGTATGTGTCTGTATGACTGGCTGTTGGCGAATTACTCTTTGTTGTCCAACAACTCGCTGATTCCTTGGTAAAAAGATGATTTTTGGAAACAGCGTTTCAGATTTTGGAAATCCTGCTTTAGTTTTTCGTTGCGTATGCCTTCTATTTTGAAGGTTTCTGCGTCTTGGCTGTCGCCTAACAGTTGGTTCAGGTGGTTGCGCATGGTTCTGCTTGTAGCATCGAGTGTCCATACTTGCAGGTTGATAAACTCGCAGAAGGGGGTGGCCTGCTTGTTGATCACTACGCCGCATCCCACCAGTATGATGTAGAGCATGGCGGTGAAATCGCTCACGGAGTCATAATTGCTGAGGAGCTTTTTCCGTACAGGGCTCTTGAAGTACATCTCGTAGATGTCTTTCAGGCTTAGTGCCAGTTCTTTTTCATTGACGCAGCGGTGGAAACGGCAACAGGGCTGTGATGTTTTCTCCTCTGAAGAGTCAGAGTTGAGGGCACTTTGGTGCTCCTTCACAAATCTGTTCAGCCGTTTCTTCCGTTCTGTCAGTTCGCGTTCGGCACGTTTTATGCTGGCCTGCTCGCTTTTTATGTATTGCACGAGATAAAGGTCGTCTCCCATACCCTTAGCCGAAAAGACGGCTCCTTCCAAACATGCTGATATGCTTCTGCTGGATTTGGCGTGGTTGACTTGCCAGGAAGACTTCTTGTACGTTGCAGGTTTGATGATTTTACTATATGCAGCAGTCGTTTCTTGTTGCAAGCGGAAGTCATGCAACACAGTGGAGACTTTTCCCACCACCTGCACGATGACTCCCTTGTTTCGCAGCTTGCTGATTTCGCTGCGGCGTACCACTCCCATTACCGTTTGTGCCGAGAGTGGTTGAGGCATGTATTTCTGACAGTTTCTCAAAACGATGCCTGCGGAAACAGGGCGTCGTGGTCTGATAGAGTTGAGGTGGACACCTAAGCGTTGCTTCTCCACCAGATGCGCAACAGTACCTGAGGGAAGAACAACTATCCTGTCGCCCTCTTCTATAGTGACAGGCTGGATCAAGTGGTTGGGATCATCAAGTCGTCCCAAGCGACCAAGGTTCAAATTTTCCATAAGACAAGATTTTTAATGTTAAGACAATATGTTTGCTTTCCCTGTCTCTAAAAGGGCTAACCATTGTTAGCTCCTGTCGCCCACATAACTTCTCGGTATGACTTGGCAACGCCATGATGTTCTATGAAATTGTATACTGCAAATATAGACAAATTATGGCTTTCCACCAAATTTTATATCAAGATTTTTCGTAAGAAATTCACTTTTAACATTTGGATGCCCCAACTGGACTAAAATAATCACCCAACTGGGAAATAATTTTTTCCCAGTTAGGATTTTTTTTTTTCATGGTTAATTCCTGTCAAAAATGAAGTCTTCGGCAATAAAATCATCTGTTGTCCAAATCGTGTGTTTTCTGCTACTTGTTGTTTTTTTTTACTTTTGTGACGGCATAAACATAAAAGTTAATAACTGCAACCTTTGTTACTCTACGTAAAACAAACGAGGGTGTGTCATGGATTTATGACACACCCTCCTATTGGATAGAGTTATCTCAGACTGAGAGATTACAATGTAGACTTGATGGTCTGTGTGTTGCTTCCCTGTGTCAGTTTGAATACATACACGCCGTGGGGCAGGCTTGACAGACTGATGGTCTCGCCGTTGCTGTTGATAGGTGCAGAATACATCAACTGACCAGTGAGGTTGTAGACGGCTACACGAGCCTGACCCTTGTCGCTGCCAATGTAGAATGTGGCGGTGCGAGCCTGGCGGTCGGTTATGATGCGGTACATAGACTCAGTGGTCTTAACATCATCGATGCCTGTTGTGCCGAGCAGTTGCTTCAGACCCTTGATGGCATTGATACGGCCATAGCCCCATGTGTTGTTGGGGAAGGTTTGTCCTGTTGGCATATAATCGTCATTCTGGACAGCTGTGTTGCCGATGATTTCGAGCACCTGTTTAGGTGTCAGGTTGGGGTTGGCCTGCAGCCAGAGGGCTACGACGCCTGCCACGTAAGGCGAAGCCATAGAAGTACCTACGTCGTTGGTATAGAGATCG
>ERZ1034901.449-NODE-449-length-32785-cov-30.142713_pt1 | contig 32785 bp, 34 predicted proteins | sample MGYA00520628_ERZ1034901 | MGnify/ENA primary metagenome ERZ1034901 (study PRJEB33766, sample SAMN09781783) | gut metagenome | biome: gut microbiome | host: Homo sapiens | place: Madagascar | study: EMG produced TPA metagenomics assembly of the PRJNA485056 data... | reverse complement strand
GTATGGACGATTATCTGTATATATTTGATCTGCAGAATAATACCTTTGAGATTTCACAGTCAGCTGTGGAACGATTTAATATACCGAGTAATATCCTGACAGATATGTCAAATGAAGTTATGAATGTAGTATATGAAGAAGACCGTGAGATGCTTGCAAAGCATCTTGCGGATATATGTGAAGGAAGAGAAATGGTACATAATCTTCATTATAGATGGCTTGATAAAGAAGGTATGCCGGTCTGGATCAACAGCCGTGGTATCGTTGTCAATGATCAGCAGGGAAATGCAGAGTATCTGGTCGGGTGTCTGAATGAGACCGGCAACAAGAGAAGGGCTGATAATGTCACCGGACTGCTTGGCGGTCCGGAATTCCTTGCTTACCTGCGTGCACAAAAAGAACCCATTACCAAGGGATTTTTTATGCATATAGGAATTGATGATTTTGGAGCAATCAATAGCTCCAGGGGAGCTGATTATGGTAATTATATCCTGAAAAGCGTAGCCGGATGTATGAAGGAATGCCTTTCAGACAAGCAGAGAATTTACCATCTGGTAGCGGATCAGTATGTGATCGTGGATCTGGAAGCTTCCTCCGCAGAAGAAGCTGTGGCACTGAAAGAAAAGATTACAGATAAACTTCATAATTTCATAGTAGACGAAAATTATGAAGCTATATTTTCTATTTCTATTGGTGTTATAGATGCAGCAACATTTTGTGAGGGAACCGAAGAATGCCGCAAAAAGTTTGAATTTGTCTTGAAACAGGCAAAAAGCATGGGTAAAAATGGATTCTATATTTTTGACCAGGATGACTATGAGGTCTTTTTACATAAAGGAAGAATCATAGCAACACTTCGTAATGCTATTGTGAACCATTATGATGGCTTTGAAGTATACTACCAGCCGATCGTGGACTGTCAGTCCGAACAGATCATTGGAGCAGAGGCACTGATGCGTTTTTCCATGATAACGGAAGAAGGGCGGGAGTTTGTTTCACCGATGGAGTTTATCCCATTATTGGAAGAGACCGGATTAATCATTCCCGCTGGGAGATATATTTTGAACGAAGCTGCAGCAATGTGCTGTGAAATGCAGAAATATATTCCTGACTTCCGGATGAATGTAAATGTATCCTATGTTCAGATCCTGCAAGGCAATGTGGAGCGGGATATTCTGGATGCAATTCAAAAATATTCATTACAGCCGGAATGCTTATGTGTTGAAATGACAGAAAGCGGATTTATGGATATGACACCTTCGTTCTGTAAATTCCGTAAAACTCTGGACAAGAATGGGATTCCCTTTGTAATCGATGATTTTGGAACAGGATATTCGAATCTTCATTGTATCCGTGATATGAATCCAAGTTACGTGAAAATGGATAGGGATTTTACTGCCAAGGCGATGAACAGTGACAGGGATTATGAATTATATAAAAATATCATCTCCATGGTACATAGTATTAACGTCAGGATATGCGCAGAAGGCATCGAGGAAAAAGAATGGCTTCTGAAAATGAAAGAAATGAAGGTTGATTATCTGCAGGGATATTATTTTGGAAGACCATGTGGAAAGAAACAGTTTCTGCAGCAATATGCCAGTGGCATTAACGTTAAATAAAGAGAGTAAGGCAGACTCAGCTATGTGGGGCTGCCTTATTTTATGGTCTTATCAGAAGGATGGATCCATAACGGATTCATTCATATCAATAACGATATCCTTGCCGCTGTTAATCATGAACAGCTTAACATAGTTGGTAACAAATGCATATCCAACGGAAGTTATGTAACTGTAGTCATTATCAAAACCTTGTTCGTTGGCAGCATACTGCTTGTGGTTAGTTATGAGAAAATCTAACATTCTGTCAGCGGATACACCACTTCCATTATTAGATATCAGAGGTTTACTGATATCATTCTTAGCTTCTCTTATATAATTCATGAACTTAATTTCATATAACACATGCTCAGACATTGGCTCCGGATACCATGAGTTATGTGGAAATGTAAAGTAATCTTCTATGTAGTGTAAGGCATAGCCTAAAGATAAGAAGGATAAACAGTTCATTCTGCCATGTCTTTCAAGACGGCGGAGTCTTCTTGAAACTTTATCATAAGAAGCATCCCATGTATGTCCTTTAATATATGTATGCAGAAGAATATCCGGCATAATACTTCCAAGTCTTAAAGCAAGATCATGTCTTTTCTTAAGTTTAGGAGTAAGTCTTTTGGTTACGGTTACATGTCCGTACTTGTTCATTAATTTTCCTTTCATAAATGCTTTATATTCATAACAATAATGTGAATATAAAATAGTCCTTTAGTCCTATAAGAAAGTAACACCTTTTAATACATTTGTCTAGCACATTATGGAAAAGAATGCATGAAATTTATGTAAATTTATTTTGATAGTCAAGCAAATATAAATCTTACGAATACTTTACAATCAGCAGATATCAGATTTTACAAGGCATATATATCATTGTTACGATATAAGAATTTTAGACAGAGGAGTGATTTATATGCCATCAACTTATGCGCATTACAGATTAGGGCAGGAAGTGTTAGATAACCTGTCAGGAGGAATTAAGAGTACGATTCTTAATCATAAACAGCTATACGATATCGGACTTCACGGACCGGATATATTGTTTTACTATAAACCATTATTTTCATGCGAGGTCAATAAACAGGGATATGACATGCATGCCAGAAGCGGCAGACAGTTTTTTGAAAATGCGGCAGAGGTATTAAAGAAGCTGAAAGGTGCAGAAAAAGAGGCAGCACTTGCATATGTGTATGGATTCTGCTGTCACTTTGCATTGGATGTAAGCTGTCATAGATATATAGACGAAAAGATTGAAACAGATGGTGTAAGCCATACAGAGATTGAAGTTGAATTTGACAGAAGCCTTATGGAAAAAGATGGCTACAATCCTGTAACACACATTTTAACTGACCATATTAAACCGTCTTATAAAAATGCAGATATTATATGCAGATTTTACGACAACCTTTCATCAGAACAGGTTAAGAAAGCTATGGAGAGCATGATTTCTTATAACAGGCTTTTAATTGCACCTTCAAGATTAAAGAGAATGTTCATATATGGACTGCTTGGAATTACAGGCAATTATAAGGAAATGCATGGACTTATAGTTAATTATAAGCCGAATCCATTATGTGAGGACAGTACACAGAAGCTGAGTAATCTCTATGACAGTGCTGTAAAACTGGCAGCAATTCTTATAGGTGAGTTCAGGGACAGTGCAGCAGGACATATAGAGTTTAACAAAATGTATGATTATACATTTGGCTCAAAGCTGGAGAATAAGGACAACAATGGAAAAGAATTGATGTGTGAGGGAAGAGAGGCTGTATAAATATGAAGGAAGATGGATAATGTATGATGTTGGTAATTCGTCATTTACACTGCTCATATCAACAATTATGCCAATATATTTTAACTATCTTGCCGGAAATGCAGGATTTTCATCAGTTGATTACCTTGCATACTGGGGATATGCGGCATCTATATGTACAATAATAGTTGCAATTCTGGGACCAGTATGTGGTACTCTCGCAGATACTAAGGGATTCAAGAAACCGGTATTTCTTACTTCTATTCTTATAGGAACAATAAGCTGTGCAGTTCTTGGAGCGATGGTCCAGTGGCTGGCATTCCTTATTGTATTCGTTATTGCAAAGGTTGGCTTCTCTTCAAGTCTTGTTTTCTACGATTCAATGCTTGTAGATGTTACTGATGAGAAACGGATGGATTATGTATCAACACAGGGTTATGCATGGGGATATATTGGAAGCTGCGTACCATTTGCAGTATGTCTTGTTCTTGTACTGTTTTCAGAAAAAATTGGAATCAGCATGGAACTGGCAATGGGAATTTCATTTGTAATAGTTGCTTTATGGTGGCTTGGAATGTCACTTCCTCTTGTTAAGAAATACGAACAGAAGCATTATGTTGAGAAGCAGCCACATGCGGTAAGACAGAGCTTTGTGCGACTTGGAAGCACATTTAAGAATATCAGAAAAGAGAAGCATGTATTTATGTTCCTTCTAGCATTCTTCTTCTATATAGATGGTGTGTATACAATTATTGATATGGCAACGGCTTATGGTTCAGCGCTGGGACTTGACAGTACAGGTCTGCTTCTTGCCCTGCTTGTTACACAGATAGTTGCATTCCCATGTGCCATATTATTCGGACATCTTTCATATAAGGTAAATACAGAGAAGCTTATAACAGTCTGTATATGTGCATATCTTGGAATTGCCATATTTGCAATATTCTTAAGAACACAGCTTCAGTTCTGGATTCTTGCTATTCTTGTAGGAATGTTCCAGGGTGGAATACAGGCGTTATCAAGGTCATACTTTACTAAGATTATACCAGAGGAGCGTTCAGGAGAGTACTTCGGACTTATGGATATCTGTGGAAAGGGCGCTTCATTTGTAGGCACTACTATTGTCAGTGTGATATCACAGATAACAGGCAACATTAATATCGGTGTAGGAATGATTGCGATTCTGTTCTGTATAGGAACAGTGATATTCTTTAAGTCAGTATCAATGGCTAAAAAGCAGAAATCTGCTGTTAAAGAAAATGTTAAGAGTGAAGGCATGACAGGGGTGGAAATGACAGTTATCTGATAAACGGCACTAAGCTTTTAAAAGATATGTGACTTTAGTAGTGAAGTGTGCTACAATAGGCAGGCAAATATAAGTGAACGGAGAGATTTACATGTCGCAGTTGACAAGAAAAGCAATAATGAAGTGTACACTTGAACTTGCTGAAAAAAAATCACTGAAGAAAATCACAGTTAAAGATATAGCCGATGAATGTGGTATTACGAGGAGCACATTTTACTATCATTTTTCTGATATATATGATGTATTGGATGGTGTTGTCCAGGCAAAGATTGATGAATTCAATGAAGAGTACAATGGTGAAATGGACAAGGTTCTTATGAGATTTATTGAATATAGTATAATCCATAGGAAAGTATGGGCTAATCTTTTTGATGCAAGAGGAAGAGAGTGGCTGGAAAAATATGTTAAGACACGAATTCATTATCTGGCACTTTTGCAGATTAGAAAAATGTCTGAAGGATACATACTTTCTATTAAGGATGTTGAGATTATATGCAGCTTCTATGAAGAAGCTATATTTGGATTGCTTATAAGATGGATTATTAAAGAAGAAAAGGCCAAGACTGTTGATGAAATCAAGGATACCGTTGAAAGAATCGAAAAATTATTTGAGGGTCAGCTTGACCTTATTATATCTAATATGAAGAAGTAATTGTCGGGAGTACATCAATGGGGAATATTTTAACAAAACAGTTTTACAGGCAGAGAAAAGATTTTGAAGATTCATGTGCAGGAAGAGATGCAGGATTAACATTTCCGGAAGGAGTAAGATGCAGTACTGACATTGCATATGCTGATGATGGAATTAAAGCACATGTGCTTGACATATACAGACCGGAAGATTCACAGGAAAAGATTCTTCCTGTAATTATTAATGTTCATGGTGGAGGACTTATTATTGGGAATAAGGAGTTCAACAGATATTTCTGTGCACTGCTTTGCAAGAAGGGATTTCTTGTATACAGCATAGAGTACAGGCTGATTCCAGACTGCCTTATATATGACCAGATTGCCGATGTTTTCATGGCAATGGATTATATAAAGGAGAGACTGGCAGCAGATGGCGGCGATTCGTCACATGTGTATATGGCAGGTGACAGCGGCGGCGCATGCCTTATCACATATGCCAATGCTATCCAGAACAGCACTAATATAGCGAGGGCAGCTAATGTCACACCATCAGGACTTCGCATTAATGCGCTTGGGCTTATAAGTGGAATGTTCTATACATCAAGATTTGATAAGATTGGACTTTTTCTTCCAAAGTATCTGTATGGCAGGGATTACAAGAAAACTCCATTCGCAAAGTATGTTAATCCTGAAAACAGGGAACTGCTGAACTCACTTGCACCAGTCTGGCTCGTGACAAGCCATAATGATTTCTTACGAAGATATACAACAGATTTTGAGAAGGCACTGACAAGAGCAGAAAGAGAGCATGAACTTGTAGTTTTTCCTAAGAATAAAAAGCTTACACATGCGTTCAGTGTGTTTGAGCCGTTTATGCCAGAGAGCGGTGCGGTTATTGATATGATGGTGGAGTATCTTAGGAAGTTCTGATAATATTCGGACACTTTAACGAAAATGTCCGAAATTAGTACAATTATAGAACCCGTGTAGCGTTTTCGAACACTACACGGGTTTTGTTATGCCAAATTTTCACAAAAAAATATATAATGTGTGGGTGCTTTTCTTAGTGGACGCACAATATGATTAAAGAAAAAGGATGGAATATTATAATGAGCACTAACGAAATTATGCCAAAGTTAAAAGACTTTTTATGTGAGAATTTAGGAATTGATGCAGATGTTTTAGAGTTTGATACACAGCTTTTCGGAGATGGTGAAATCGGACTTGATTCAATCGATTCGCTTGAAATCATTGCTTATGTTGATGATGAATTCGGTGTTCAGATGACAGGTGTTGGCAAAGAACACTTCTACAGCATTGAGACAATCGCTAAGTATATCGAAGAAAATGCATAATATATAAAATGTGGCGGGTGTCAGATGACTTTTCTGGCACCCGTATTAGTTACGGATATAAGTTGTGGTGAATTGATTGGACTTTGTGGGGGATTGGACGTTTCTGGCAGGAAGTGAACTTGAAAGGTCCAAACCGTCGAGTCAGAGCGAGCAGAATGGACGTTGCTGGCAGGAATGAGACTTGAAAGGTCCAAAATGACGCGTCGGAGCTGGAATATTGGACGTTGTGGGTAGAAACATGACTTGAGAAGTCCAAACCGTCGAGACAGAGCGGTCAAATTGGACGTTGCCGGCAGAAACAGCACTTGGAAAGTCCAAACCGACGCACCAGAGCGAGCAGATTGGACGTTAGAAGCAGAAACAGGACTTGAAAAGTCCAAACCGACGCACCAGAGCCGGAAGATTGGACATAACAAGCAAGAACATGCCTCACAAAGTCCAAAACAAAGACAACTACACACTCCACCCCCCCCAAAAAAAGTATTATAAGAAATTATGAAAATAACAATAAAGGAGCAATTATGACAGAGAATAATAACCGCGCAGTCATTACAGGTCTTGGAATGATATGTGCTATCGGTAATTCAGTAGATGAAGCATGGAATAATGCCATTAATTCGGTTTCAGGAATACATAAAACAACAACACTTGATACAACAGACTGTTACGCAGACCTTGCAGCAGAAGTTAAGTGCGACACACTTGGAGATTTTGAGGGGAGCGAAGATGCAGACCGTTCAGCACAGCTTTGTATCAAGGCAGCAGGCGAGGCAATGAAGGACGCAGGACTTGATGATTTTGCAGGAGACCCTAAGGCTTCGGTTATAATTGGAAGCTGTGTTGGTGGTGCAGTCAGCATTTCTGATTATTATGAGCATGGCAAGAAAGCAAGTGATGTAACTAAGATGCCAATCTCATCAATAGCACCTCAGGTTGCAGGTCAGTGCCATGCAGGCGGCGTTGTTACTAATATTGCAAATGCATGTGCGGCCGGAACAATCAGTATTGCATACGCATGCGAGCTTATCAGAGCAGGTAAGGCAGATGTAGTACTTGCAGGTGGTTCAGACACATTTGCAGCAGTACCATATGCCGGATTCTTATCACTTCATGCACTTGACGCAGATGGCTGCTCACCATTCAACAGATGTACAGGAATTACACTTGGTGAAGGTTCAGGTGTCGTAGTAGTAGAAAGCTACGAGCATGCTAAGGCAAGAAATGCAAAAATGTATTGTGAAGTATTAGGTGCTGGTGTCAGCAGTGACGCACATCATATCACAGCTCCAAGACCGGATGGAGAAGGTCAGATGGAAGCTATCAACAGAGCAATTAAGAATTCGGGATTGAAGAAATCGGACATCGGATATGTTAATGCACATGGAACAGGAACAGCTAAGAACGATGATGCAGAATTCTTATCATTACATACAATATTTGACGGAGAGAATGATAACCTTTCAGTAAGCTCAACAAAGGCTATGACAGGACACTGCCTCGGTGCAGCAGGTGCAATTGAAGCAATATTCTCAATCAAGGCACTTACAACTAATACAGTAGTTCCAACACTTGGATTTAAGGACGAGGATATGGATAAGCTTGCTGAAAAGGCCGGAAAGATAGATTTCTGCCCTAACAAGGCACATGAGAAAGAGCTTACAAGTGTAATGAACAACTCATTTGCATTTGGCGGTAATAACGCAAGTATTATCTTCAGCAAAGAGGTTGGCAATGTGACAGTTAAGGAAGAGAAGAAGCCACTTGTTATCACAGGTATTGGAGTGGTTGCACCAAGCGGTAACGGCGTAGATACATATGTTGCAAATGCAGTAAAAAACGAAGCTCTGACAGAAGCTAATTTAAGAAGTGCGGTCGGCAAGGAAGATTATGATGCACTTGGACTTAAGATGTCATTCTACAGAAAGCTTGATAATTTCAGCCAGCTTCAGGCAGTATCAGGAATGGAAGCACTTAAGGACGCTGATTATGCAGTAACAGACGATAATGCAACAGATATCGGTATTATTGTGGGAACATCAGAGGGTGCACTTGGAACATGCTGTGATTTCCAGAGCATGATTACAGAGAAGGGCAACGCTTCAGGAAGCGCATTCAAATTCCCTAACACAGTTTACAACGCAGCAGGCGGATACCTTTCAATCTGCTCAGGAATCAAGGGCTACAATGTAACAGTTACTAACGGTGCACAGTCTGGTCTTGCAAGCATGGCATATGCAATGAGCGTACTCCGTTCAGGTCAGGAAAATGCTATGTTAGCCACAGGTTCTGATGAGAACAGTGACATAATGACAGAGCTTTTCGGTAAGTTAGGTGTTACATCTGAAAGTGTCGTTACCCCATTTGCAGGAAATGACGGATTCGTATTAAGCGATGGCAGTGCTTCAGTTCTTATTGAGGATGAGAAGGTAGCCAGGGAGCGTGGTGCAAGAATCTACTGCCATGCAGCAGGATACGGAATGGCTCATTCAAATGTTAAGTTCGGAACACTTACAGGTTCAGAGGCAGGCCTTACAAATGCAGTTAATAACGCATTAGCAGACGCAGGAATGACAATTGATGATATAGATGCAGTATTTGGTTTCGCAAACGGAATGAAGGCTGTCGATGATGTAGAAATCAAGGGATTGACAGCAGTATTTGGTGATAAATTAGCAGAAAAACCGGTTGTAGAATTAAAGGAAGTTCTTGGCGAGTCAAGAGCAGCAGCAGCTACAACAGCAGCAGCACACGCAGCACTTATGTTTGCAGGAAAGATACCTTCACAGGAAGCATACAGTATTGCAGCAGACGGAAGCGTTTCTAAGACAAATGTAGAAGCTTCAAAGTTAAACAATGTACTTGTAGTTGCATATGGTGCAGGTGGTTCATACACAGCAATCGTACTCAGCAAGTAATGAGAACATGGGCAGAGGCTCATGGCAATGAGTAACATTTCTTATATAAAGAAAGGACACACAGATATGAAAGTAGCATTAGTTACAGGAGCTTCCCGTGGTATTGGAAAGGCTTGTGCTATACGTCTGGCAAAAGACGGATATGCCGTAGTTATCAATTACAGCCATTCAGAGGAACAGGCACAGAAGGTTCTTGATGAAATCTTGGCAGCAGGCGGTACAGCCATAACATATAAAGCAGATGTTTCAGACCTTAATCAGGTTAAGCAGATGGTTAAAGATGTAAGCAAGGAACTTGGTGGAATAGATGTACTCGTAAACAACGCAGGAATCGTAAGAGATGAGTACCTTCTCATGCTCAACAAGGATACACTTGACACATGCATGGATCTGAATGTTAAAGGTTACTTCTACTGCGCACAGCAGGCAGTACTCAAAATGTTCAGAAAGAAGAGCGGTGTCATCATCAACATGTCATCAGTCAGCTCGAAATTTGCACTTCCGGGACAGTCTGTATACAGTGCAACAAAGGGTGCTGTTAATTCAATGACACAGACAATGGCTAAGGAGCTTGCAGGTTACGGAATCCGTGTAAATGCAGTAGCACCGGGATTTATAGAGACAGAGATGCTGGATGCAATTCCAGAAGAGAAGAAGAAAGAGTATTTAGACGCAATCCCAATGCATAAGTTAGGAAAGGCAGAAGATGTTGCAAATGTTGTATCATCACTTTGCTCAGACGCATTTTCATATGTAACAGGTCAGGTTATCGTGCTTGATGGAGGATTATCATTATGATGAACATATTTGAGATTAATAAAAGAATCGGACAGCGCCCGCCTTTCCAGATGATTGAGAAGGTGTTAGAGCTTGAGCCTAATGTAAGTGCCAGAGGTATTAAAAATGTATCAATTAATGAACCATATTTTATGGGACATTTTCCTGACGCACCTATAATGCCGGGCGTACTTATAATTGAAAGCTGCGCCCAGCTCTGTTCACTTGTAATCGATGATGGTGGAAAGAGCAGGGAAGAGGGCAAGTTATATGTGCTTCTTAAAGTAGACGGATTCAAGTTTGTAAAGCCTGTAATTCCAGGAGATACACTTGATATTACAGTTACAGCTACAAGAATCAACAAGGTTCTTGCAGCATTTGACGCAGTAGTTAAGGTAGATGGCAATGTGTACGCAAAGGGAAGCATGACATTTACAACAGTAGACCGCAAGGATATATATGGAACGGAGGAATAAAGTAATGGGAAAAATAGCAGTATTATTTTCAGGTCAGGGTGCACAGTATGTAGGAATGGGCAAAGATCTTTACGATTCAGATTCTGATGCAAAGAAATTATATGATTTGGGGGAGTCGCTCCGCCCGGGAACAGTTAAGGTGTGCTTTGAAGGAGAAGGTGAGGAGCTTACCAAGACAGAGAATACACAGCCGGCACTTTTCCTTACAGACCTTGCATTTGCCAATGCGCTTAAGGATGCCGGAATTAAGGCTGACGCTGTAGCAGGATTTTCACTTGGAGAGATTCCTGCACTTGCATACGCAGGAGTTTTATCAATAGAGGACGCATTTAAACTGGTAGTTATCAGAGGGACCAAGATGGGTGAGCTTTCTACAAAGTATGCAGGCGGAATGGCAGCAGCACTTAAGCTTGCTCCAGAAGTTGTTGAAGAGACTTGTAAGGAATTCAAGGAAATCTGGCCGGTTAATTATAATTGTCCTGGACAGATTTCATGTGCAGGAAGTGCTGACGAGATAGACGCATTCTGCGCTGCAATCAAGGAAAAAGGCGGCAGGGCAGTTAAGCTTGCAGTAAGCGGTGCATTCCATACTCCTTATATGAAGGATGCAAGTGAAGAACTTGAGAAGGCACTCAAGGCAATGACAATTAATGCCCCACAGACAGAGATATATGCCAACAGAACAGGAAAGCCTTATCCACAGGATACAGCACAGATTATAGAAACAATAGCACTTCAGGCTTCTTCAAGTGTAAGGTTTGAGGACACATTAAAGAATATGTGGGCTGACGGAATAGACACATTTATCGAGGTAGGAGCAGGAAAGACACTTACAGGATTTGTTAAGAAGACACTTCCAGAAGCAAAGATGTACACAGTTACAACAGTTGATGCGTTGAATGAAGCAATTGAGAACATCAAGGCAGGAGAATAATAATGACAGTCAAATGTAACAAATGTAAAGAAGAAATCAATAAAGAGGATTTGGACAAGAATTACTACATATGTCCATTATGCGGGAAGCTAAATCGTATGCCGGCAAAGAACAGACTTCAGATGCTTACAGAAAAGTTTGATGTAATGTTTAATGATCAGGAATTTACAGATCCTATTGATTTTCCATCATACAAGGAAAAGTATGAGTCTGCCAGAGAAAAGAGCGGTGAGACAGAGGGCGTTGTATGCGGCAGAGGAACTATCGGCGGACAGGATACATGTATATTCATTATGGAGCCTAACTTTATGATGGGTTCTATGGGAACAGTTGTTGGAGACAGAATTACAGCACTTTTTGAATATGCTACAAAGAACAGACTTCCGGTTATCGGATATACAGTTTCAGGTGGTGCGAGAATGCAGGAGGGTGCACTGTCACTTATGCAGATGGCAAAGGTTTCAGCAGCAGCGAAGAGACATAGTGACGCAGGACTTTTATATGTTGTATGTACAACAGACCCTACAATGGGCGGTGCTACAGCAAGCTTTGCAATGCTTGGAGATATAATCATATCTGAACCGGGTGCAATGATTGGATTTGCAGGAAAGCGAGTAGTAGAGCAGGTTACAGGTGAAGTGCTTCCGGATAATTTCCAGAGTGCAGAGTTCCAGTTAAAGAACGGATTTATAGATGATATCGTGCCAAGACAGGAACAGAGGGCATATCTTGCTAACATTCTTGCAATACATGCAGAAACAGTAAGTGCATAACAGTATTGCATTGCAATATAAGGAGAAAGATTAATCATGACAAACGAGAATTTAAGTGTTTATGACAGAATCTGCCGTACAAGAAAGAGCGGCAGAGCAACTGCATCGGATTATATAAATGCTACAATAACTGATTTTGTAGAACTTCACGGTGACAGATGCTTTGCAGACGACCATGCCATTGTTGGAGGTATCGGACGACTTAACGGAAAGCCTGTAACTGTAATCGGAATTGAAAAAGGAAGAGATTTAAACGAAAGACTTTTAAGGAATTTTGGCTGCGTTCTTCCAGAAGGATACAGAAAAGCATTAAGACTTATAAAGCAGGCTGAAAAGTTCCACAGACCTGTTATCTGTTTTGTTGATACACAGGGTGCTAACTGCGGTAAGGGCGCAGAAGAAAGAGGACAGGGACAGGCAATTGCCAACAACCTGTATGAGCTTACAGATGTTAAGACACCTATTATATCAGTAATGATTGGTGAAGGTGGGAGCGGCGGCGCACTTGCACTTGCTGTTGCGGATGAAGTATGGATGCTTGAAAATGCATATTATTCAGTAATCACACCTGAGTCATGTGCAAGTATTCTATTCAAAGATCCTAAGAGAGCGCCAGAGGCAGCAGAACATCTCAAGCTTACAGCCGCTGACCTTAATAAAATGGGTATCGTAGAAAAGGTTGTTGAAGAACCGGAAGATTTTTCAGAAGAGAAAGAAACAGCACATTTTATGAAAAAGCTTGCTGATGACCTTTCAAAAGAAATAAAGCAGTTAGAGAAGAAGCCGGTTGATAAGCTTCTTGATGACAGATACGAGAAATATAGAAAAATAGGCCGTTACAGCGAATACAGTGAGGCAGTAGGAGAGGTTCCTGGAGCAGCACAGTTACTTGGTGTATCACAGGCTCCTGCAAGAAAGAGAAGAGGATTATTTGGACGTGGCTAAGATATTAGTTTTAAATGGAAGTCCACATAAGAGTGCCAGCACTACAATGGCGGTAACCAACGCATTTGTAAAGGGAATGTGCGAAGGTGGTGAATACGAGTCGGAGATAATTAATATCTCCGACTTAAATGTTACTCCATGCATGGGCTGTCTTTCATGCTGGGCAAGGACTGAGGGCGAGTGTGTTATCAAAAATGATGACATGCCGGCAGTTAAGAAAAGAATAGAAGAAGCAGACATTATAATTGAAAGTTATCCGTTGTATTTTTTTGGCATGCCGGGACAGATGAAGCTTTTCACAGACAGACTTTTAAGCATGATGTGTACTTACAGGGGACAGAAGCCACCTGAAAATGGCGAGTCATTTCACGGCATAAGAAATCCAAAGACGGGACAGAAATTGGTTCTTATATCGGGATGTGCTTATTCGGAGTCAGAGTCAGTCTATGATTCGCTTCTTAAGGAATATGAGTGCATATGTGGTAAAAATGGATTTACAGCAATTCTATGTCCACAGTTAAAGACATTAATTGAACTGGGTGCAAGTTCAAGACTTGACAGATATTTGTCAAAGTATGAGGCGGCTGGAAAAGAGTTTGCTGAGACAAAGCATTTGTCAGAGGAGACAAAGCAGAAGTTGTCAAAAGCTCCATTTTCAGAGGCTGTGTATAAGAATCTGCTTGATAATTTCTGGCGGGAGCAGAAGGAGGATGAGATTTGATAAAGATAGTTGTAGATTTGCTTGGCGCTGACAAGCCGCAGACAGAGCTTGTTTTGGGTGCAATCAGGGCAATCAGTGAGAATAAAGATTTGTATGTATATCTGATGGGAAGGAAGACCGAGCTGGAGGATTTTCTTGCCAATGTAACTTATGATGAATCGCAGCTTGAGATAGTGGACTGCACACAGGAGATAACTAATTATGATGACCCGGTTGACGCTTACCACGATAAGACTGATTCGTCATTAATCAAGGGACTTAAAATGTGCCGCATGAATGAGGATATCGGTGGATTCGTGACATGTGGTGCAACAGGAGTTGTGCTTATAAGTTCTATCCTTATACTTGGCAAGTTAAATGCGACAAGACCGGCACTTTCAGTAGTTCTTAATGGCCGTAATGACAAGCCATTCTGTATAGTTGACTGCGGTGCCAATATTGACTGCAAGGCAGACCGTTTTGTCGATTTTGCAAGACTCGGTGTAGCTTACATGAAGACACTCGGAATTGAGAATCCGACAGTTGCAACACTTTCTAATGGCATTGAAGCTGGAAAGGGAAGTGATGTTATTAAGGAAGCTCATGAGCTTTTAGAAAAATGTGGTTTTAATTTCACAGGTAATATTGAAGGCAAAGAAGTGTTAGACGGCAACGCAGATGTTGTTGTATGTGATGGATTTGCAGGAAATGTGCTTCTTAAATCAATCGAGGGAACAGCAAAGGTTGTGTTTGATGATATAAGAAGGGCAGCAGCAGGTGCATCTGATACCCAAAAGGCACAGCTAGAGGCATTTATTGGCAGACTTGAGCCAAAGTTTGATTACAACAATGAAGGCGGAGCAATTCTTCTAGGCGTTAAGAAGCCGGTTGTTAAGGGACATGGAGCAGCAACGGACAAAACAGTGTATAATACAGTTAAGATTGCTTATGGACTTGCAAAGAATAATCTTGTGGAGAAGATAAGCGAGGAATTTGAGAAAAAGTAACATACATTGAGGTGATTGTATAATGCAAAGAGAGAAAAACAACAATTTTATTCTTGATTTCACAGGTGTATATGATGATGAATTTGCTAAGGAAAAAACATCACTTACATGGATAGACTGCACTGATATTACAGGATGTGATATGTATGTATCAGATGAAGCTGAAAAACAGATAGGTGAAAGAGTTGATTCTGTTGGAATTCATGGAATACATTTTCTTGATTCGGGTAACTATCATTATGTTACTAAGATAATGACTGACAGAATTAAGGAACCGTTTTCTTTAGTTGTATTTGATCACCATACCGATATGCAAAAACCTATGATTGAAGGATTAACAAGCTGCGGAGACTGGGCAGGAAAGGTGATTAAAGACAATCCGTATATTTGCCAGCTTATTCTGGTGGGACCAGAGAAGAAAGATATTAATGCGATTGGGTTAAGAAGTAATAAACTTATAACATATTCAGCACAGGAGATAAGAGCCGAAGCAATGGAATCTAAAACAAACCAGATTGATTTATCAGTTCCTGTATACATATCTATTGATAAGGATGTTCTTGATGAAAGCATAAGTGAAACCAATTGGAGTCAGGGACATATGAAGCTTGGGACATTAGAGCATATGCTTGGGATAATTATAAGAAACCAGAAGGTTTTAGGTATTGATATATGTGGAGAATGTGATACAAATATGCCGCTTCCTGAATATATGGAAGATGAGGAAAAGAACGGAGAACTTAATAAAGAATTATATAATTTTCTTTTGAAACGACTGAAAAAATATAGTTTATAAATATTTTATAATTCCGCAATCCCGCATAAACACTGGGCTTGCGGAATTTTTTAATTGGAAAATAAAAATAATTAGCACTCACCTCTTGACAGTGCTAACAAATAGGTATATAACATAGCCAAGAACAAAGGAAGGGAACCAAAAGAGGTACGAAATTAAAGAAAGTACCTGATGGTTACTGAAACATCCCGGTTCCAAAGAAACAAGGTAACAAGATAATGATATATGTTAAAGGAGGAATGACTTATGTTGATGCCTAGTATTTTTGGAGAGAATTTATTTAATGATGATTGGATGGACTTCGGATTTCCTGAAGTTGACAAGGCTTTATATGGTAAGCATGCAGGCAATGTAATGAAGACTGATGTTAAGGAAACTGATACAGGTTATGAAGTTGATATTGATCTTCCAGGATTTAAGAAGGATGAAATTAATGCACAGCTTGATAACGGTTACCTTACAATAAGTGCTGCTAAGGGACTTGATAAGGATGAAAAGGATAAGAAAGGTAAATACATCCGTAAGGAAAGATATGCTGGTGCTATGAGCCGTAGCTTCTATGTAGGTGAAGGTATCACACAGGAAGATATCAAGGCTAAGTATGAAGATGGTATCTTAAGACTTTCAGTTCCTAAGAAAGAAGCTAAAGCAGTTGAGAATAAGAAGTACATTGCTATTGAAGGCTAATGACTAATCATTTATTATTGAATTAGAAAGGGAGCGATTGTTATGGATAAGAATCCAAAGCATCCATTAAAGAAAAAGAAAGTACATCAGAAGATGAATGTTGCAGACCACAGTGTCGAGGAACAGGCAGCTTTTGGTAAGCATAAGAAACACACATATGAATAAATGATTTTAATCCCGTGGCGGTTGTATGACTGTCGCGGGATTTTTTGTTAATCAGCAATTGCTAAATATGAAATTTTAAGAATATATGCCATTGGAAGCCGCGTGTGTGGTATTATAGAAACTGTTTAAAAATATGTGGAAAGAAGGCAGGTATATATGTCATTAGAGAAAGCACTTGGATATCTGGAGAAAGCAGGATACAGAGAACATGTAATACAGCTTGGTGAGTCAACAGCCACGGTTGCAATGGCAGCGGAGGCACTTGGAGTCGAGCCAGGAAGGATAGCCAAGACAATGTCTTTTCTTCAGGGCGATAAGGCAGTATTGATAATCACAGAAGGAACTGCGAAGATAGATAACAGAAAATATAAAGACACATTTCATGTAAAAGCAAAGATGATACCATTTGAAGAGGTTGAGAATATAATCGGACACGCTCCCGGTGGAGTCTGTCCATTTGGCATTAATGAGGGCATTGATGTGTATCTTGATGAGAGCCTTAAACAGTTCGATGTTGTGTATCCAGCGGCAGGTGACGACCATTCTGCAGTGAAGCTCACAATTGCTGAGTTGGAAGACGCGTCACGGGCTAAGGGCTGGGTTGATGTGTGCAAGGAGGCGGAAAATGTTTAACAGAGAAGATAACACATATAACGAAATCAGGGAAAAGTCATTATTCCAGTGGCTTGATGAGATGGAAAAGCATGAAGACATAGCGGTTCGTGGAGGCGTTAAACTGACACGGGAATATATACAGCATTTAAAAGATGAAAATAAGAGGCTTGAAGAGCAGAATAAGCTGAAAAATGAATATCTTAAGAAGGTTGTGGGAAGATAGAAAATTAAAAATGTATAAAATAAAAATTCGCAATGCGGTTGCAATGCGAACATATGTTTGATATAATATATATGGCGCTGCCCTACGCGGTAGGCGGTTGGCCTCCATCAGAGAGTTATAGCTCTGTTTACATAGGAATCCAATCAGGAAATCTATTAAGGAGGTTTGTGCTTATGCTTACAACGGAGCTTTTTATAGCCATTATCAGTTTATGTATCACTTGCTTTGCTCTTGGTTATACCGTTGGTTCTAAGAGCAGAAGATAAACGCAAAACAACCGCCACGGTTCTGGCAAACTTGGCGGTTGTTTTAACCAACAAAAATATCAGGCCAACCGTCTATCGGTAGCGCCTCTTTAATTATATTAGCATTCAGAAGCTTTTATGTCAAACAGCATTAAAGCATTTACAAGGTAGAATCATGAACATACAGGTAATAAAATCCAGAAGAAGAACAATAGGAATAGAGGTTTATGCAGATGGAAAAGTGATATTAAGAACTCCATTACGAATGTCATCAACGGAGATTAACAGATTTATAGATGAACATGAGGACTGGATTAAGCAGAAACTGGATTTTGTCAGACAGAAATCAGATAACAGGTATGGTACAGGTGCACCGGGGGTAGAATGTCTGTCGAAGCAGGAACTTGATAATATAAAGGATACATTTGAAAAGAGAGTACAGTATTACTGTGATATAATGAATGTGAGAGTTGGAAGAATAACTATCCGTAACCAGAAAACGAGGTGGGGAAGCTGTAGTTCTAAAGGCAATGTGAATTTCAACTACCAGTTGTATTATATGCCGCAGGAACTGATGGATTATGTAATCGTGCATGAGCTTTCGCACAGAAGGCATATGAATCATTCGGCAGAATTCTGGGCGGAGGTTGAAAAATACTGTCCGGAGTATAGAACATACAGAAAGCAGTTAAAGGGATATGAACTTACTTAGAGGAGGCATTTTATGATAAGGCACATACTTTTTTGGAAATATACAGATAATATAAAGGCGGAACACAAGGAGGAATGGGCATTACATTTTCTTCAGGATTCAGTTGCAACTATGGACGGCAAGGATATAGTCACAGGAAGATTATGTGGAGATGTTAAGGATTATTAATTGTTTTAAAATAGTACTGGTATAATAGATTATTTAATGATACAATCCGGATATACTTATTTTGATTAACAGACAACACAAAAAGGAGAGACTATGAAAGAGTTTATTTTTTTGATTGTGTTGTTTATAGCTAATATAATACAGGCAATCACAGGGTTTGCTGGAACAGTGCTTGCAATGCCTGCTTCTATGTTTTTGCTTGGAATTGATGATGCCAAAGTAGTGCTTAATGTGATGGCATTAATATCAGGGTTATTAATAGCAATTTCAAGTTATAAGAGCATCAATAAGAAAGAATTGTTGAAAATATGTACAATAATGATAATAGGAATGTGCATAGGTATACAGCTGTGTAAGGTGATTTCATCTGAATGGCTGTTAATAGTATATGGAATAATTATTATTGTAGTTGCAGGAAAGAATCTGCTTATACATAAGGAGCATCATTTACCGGGAATACTGTTGTTATGTGTATTGATTATTGCAGGAATTATACATGGAATGTTCGTATCAGGGGGAGCTTTACTTGTTGTATATGCAACTCAGACATTTAAAGATAAAGATGAGTTTCGTGCCACAATAGCACCTGTGTGGGTGGTTCTCAATTCATTTCTTATTGCATCGCAGATTCACAGCCATCAATTTAACATTAATAATATAAGACTTATACTTATTAGCATTGTACCATTAATGATTGCTACATGGATAGGCAAAAGACTTGCACAAAAAGTATCACAAAAGCTATTTCTTACTATTACATATATTTTGCTGTTGATATCAGGAATATCACTTATAGTGTAAATGTAAAGGAGATAATGTGGGATTAACTATAAAAGAAATTATAAAGCTTGTAGATCATCTGGAAATGAAACTTGTTGCAGGTGAAGCAGGAACAGATAATGAGGTAACATGGACACATGTGGTGGATAGTGATACAATTTCTGCTTTTCTGCAAGGAAAAGAGCTTGTTTTTACTACGGGAATAGGATTAAATAAAGATCTTCCGCTTATAGAACTTGTAAAAGATGTGTATAGGGACGGAGCAAGTGGAATTGTTATTAATATAGGACCATATATAGATGCTATTGGACAGGACATACTTGATTTTGCTGATGAAAAGGGGTTTCCTGTTTTTGAGGTGCCATGGCATGTACATATGGCCGAAATTATGAGAATTATATGTTATGAAATTACAAGGCAGCAACAGAATGTAATAGAAATAACAGCAGCACTTAATAATGCATTTTTATGTCCTATGCAGGAGGATTTATATGTTCCTACTCTTATGAGAAAAGGGTATATGCCAGATGGCAGTTATTCAGTAATTATGCTGGACTTTTATGCTTCACATGGTGAAGTATCACAGGACAGGCATGATACACTGGTTTCGCAGCTTAGCGGACACATCAGAGTCAATTATAAGAGAATTCTTTTATGTACACAGGATAAGACTATATACTTAGTTGTGAATAATTATTCAGTTGAGGAAAAGCGTCAGGTATTAAAAGAGATATTTGTAAGAATATGCAGCTGGCTGAGAAAATCTGAATTTGTTATTATGACAGCAGGCTCTGATAATATCAGTCTTAGTAATATACATAAAAGTTATGAGCAATCAGTTATGATGAGCAAGCTTGCAATATCAGGAATTATACCAGGAGAGATTATTGATAATAAAAGCAAGCTTTTATTTTATACTGATATTGGCGTATATAGAATCCTTTTGTCATTAAAAGACAAAGATGCAATGGAAGAATATGTAAGGGAAACAGTGTATCCTTTATTGGAATACGATAAAATCCATGGAACAGATCTTTCTGGGGAATTACAATGTTATATAAGGCATGACTGTAGTTTGCAGGATACAGCAGATGAACTGATGGTACACAGAAATACAATTAATTATAAAATTAACAAGGCAGCAGATATACTTAATATGGATTTGACAAGATTATCGAACCGATTTGAAGTTGCAATGGGTTTTCTGGTAAATAAAATGCTGAATCTATAATGTTTGTACTCAAGCACAAAAATAATTAAACTTTGTTACATTGAAAGACGTTTTTTTGTATGCTAGTATAATGGCAGATGAGACAAAGGCGTCCATTCACAGAATATGTGAGTGGGCGCCTTTTTTTATCCCAAAAGTCTGTTTATCAAAATAAGTAAATTAAAATGTCAGGAGGATAATATTATGAGTTTAACAGGAAAAGAAATCGCACAGATGCATAAGGATTATGTAATGCAGTCATGGTCAAAGTCAGGAGTAGATGCATTACCGGTTGAAAGAGCAGAGGGAATATATTTCTATGATTATGATGGTAATAAATATGCAGATATGGCCTCATTGCTTGTATGCTCTAATCTCGGACATGAGCTTCCAGAAATTGTTAATGCAATAAAGGAGCAGGCAGACAAGATGTGTTTCATGGCACCAGCATATGCATCAGAACCTAAGAGTGTTCTTGCAAAGAAGCTTGTAGAACTTGCAGGTGCAGATACTTATAAGAGAGTATTTTTTACAAATGGTGGAGCAGAATCTAATGAAAATGCAATTAAGATGGCAAGAATGGTTACGGGAAGAACAAAGATTTTCTCATGCTACAGAAGCTATCATGGAGCAACACTTGGAGCTTCTAATGCATCAGGTGACTGGAGAAGATATGCTGCTGAAATAGGTGGTGCTAATGGATTTGTTCATTTTATGAATCCACAGATGTATAGAGACGGATATACAAAAGGTGTTGATGATGCTGAGGTAACAAAAAAGTATCTTGATGCTCTTGATTTACAGTTAAGATATGAAGGACCACAGAATGTTGCTGCGATTGTAATGGAATCAATAGTTGGTGCTAATGGAGTAATTCTTCCACCAGATGGTTATATGGAAGGTGTAAGAGCACTCTGTGATAAATATGGAATTCTTCTTATATGTGATGAAGTTATGGCAGGCTTTTACAGAACAGGAAAAGCATTTGCATTTATGAACTTTGATATTAAACCGGATATCATTACTTTTGCAAAGGGCGTTACCTGTGGATATGTTCAGTTAGGCGGATGCATAGTAAGTAAGGCTGTGGCAGAGTATTTTGAAGAAAATGTATTACAGTGTGGTCTTACATATAGCGGACATACACTCGCATGTGCAGCAGGTGTTGCAGCATTAAATTATTATAAGGATCATGATATTGAAGGACATGTAGCTAAGATGCACGCTATAGTAGCACCATTTATGGATGAAATGGTTGCTAAGCATAAGTGTATTGGAGAGGCAAGATGCATAGGATTATTTGGAGCATTAGAGGTAGTAAAGAATAAAGAAACAAGAGAACCTATGCAGGAATATGGAGTTCCAGGACCAGTAATGCCATGGATATTTGCAGAGTTAAAGAAGAGAGGCTTTGCAACATTTGGAAGAGAAAACTTTATAGAGATATGTCCACCACTTATTATTACAGAGGAGGAATTAAAGGAATATCTCCCTATTCTGGACGAAGTACTTACTATGGTTGATGAAAAATATTGTGATTAATACATGCGAGGTGAGCTTATGAATTGGGATTATATCCAGCCGGTAGAAATACATTTTGGAAAAGGCCGTGTAAATGAAATAAAAAATATTGCATCATCTCTTGGCTGTAAAAAGGGAATTCTTGTTGCAAGTCCGTTCTTCTTTAAAAGCGGACTTGCAAAGAAGATAATGGAAGAATCGGATGGTATGCTTGTGGCATCATATGGAGATGTTTCACCAAATCCGGATGTCACTGAGGTAGATGCATGTGCTGATATAATAAGACAGAATAATATAGAATTTGTAGTTGTTATAGGTGGAGGAAGTCCTATGGACTGTGCCAAGGCAGCAGCAAGTGTAAGCCTTACTAAAGATTCCATAAGAAAGTATCACGGAACAGGAATTTCCCTGCCAGAAGAACATCTTCCACTGATTGCAGTTCCGACAACAGCCGGAACCGGAAGTGAGGTAACGTGTGTTTCTGTTTTATCTGATCACGCAAATGGGAAAAAAGCACCAATTGTATCTAATGGATTTTATCCTGTTGCTGCTATTATAGACCCTGAGCTTACGTATACAATGCCACCGGCAGTTACAGCAGGAACAGGAATTGATGTGTTGTCACATGCAATTGAAGGTTACTGGAGTAAGGGACATCAGCCTATATGTGATGCACTTGCTATACATGCAGCATCGCTTGTGTTTAAGTATTTGTACAGAGCATATACCAATCCAGATGACGAAGAGGCACGCGAAAAAATGTGTGAAGCGAGTGTAATTGCAGGATTAGCGTTTACATTGCCGAAAACAACTTCTTCACATGCCTGCTCATTTCCACTGACTAATATATATCATATCCCTCATGGAGAAGCCTGTGGACTGACACTGGACTATTTTGTAAGAATTAATTCAAAGGGAGAAGGCGCAGAAAGAGTTGAATATCTGGCAGACAGATTAGGATTTAAAAATGCTTCAGATATGGCAGATGCAATATATAGTTTAAAGAAAAAAATGGGACTGCGCTGCGATTTAAAAGATCTGGAACTGGATGAGAAGCAGATAAAAGAGCTTGTAACAATAAGCCGTCATCCTAATCTTTATAATAATCCGGTAGAGATTACTGATGAGATGTTAGATGAAATGTACAGATATCTTGCATATTAATAGGAGGTGCACTATGAAATTAGTAACTGCAATTGTAAGACCGGAAAAGGTCATGAATGTTATAAAAGCATTGGAAGAAGAGGGATATTTTGCATTTTCCAAGTGGTCAATTTCTGGAAGAGGCCGTGAAAAGGGAATTCAGGTGGGCGATGTTTTATATCAGGAAATGGCTAAATGCATGCTTTATATTGCTGTTGAGAATAAGGAAAAGGACGAAGTTGTTGATATAATCATAAACAGCGCAAAGAGCGGAGACAGTGGACATTGTGGAGATGGAAAAATATTTGTCTCTGATATAGGTGAAGCCTATACAATAAGTGAAGAAACAAGGGAAGATGATGAATAGTATATGATGAGGAGTTGGTATTTATGGCAGAAAAGAGAGTGAAACTTAAAAAATCAATGGGAGCAGGATCCATATGGGCTGTAGCTTTAGGTTCTATAATTGGCTGGGGCTGCTTCATACAGGGAGGCCTATGGACACAGAGAGCCGGTGGACCATTACCTTTATTTCTGGGCTTTCTTGTGGGCGGACTTCTCATGATAGTAGTTGGATACAGCTATTCTTATATGATAGCTAAATTTCCTGTAGCAGGAGGAGAATTTGCATATGCCTATAAGGGATTTGGAAGGACGGCTTCTTACATATGTGGCTGGATGCTTTCACTGGGATATCTGTCTATTGTTGCACTTAATGCCACAGCTCTTCCAGTACTGGCATCATATATATTTCCAGGAGTATTTAATAAAGGATACCTGTATACGATTGCCGGATATGATGTATATATGGGTGAGGTTGCCATAGCGTTATTTTTCATAATTCTTTTCGGCATAATGAATTATATGGGAGCTAAATCTGTAGGAAAGTTACAGCTGGCAATGGTTCTTATCATGTGTGCAGCAGTTGTAATATCAGTTGTGGGAACAATTGTTACAGGATCATTTGATGCATCAAATCTTGCACCTGCATATGGTGCAGGAGGCAAAACATTTGGAGGCGGATTTATATCAATTCTGGCATTGGCTCCATTTCTTTATGTCGGATTTGACTGTATTCCACAGTCTGCTGAGGAGTATGATTTTCCACCACAGAAATGTAAATTACTGATTATATCTGCATTGATAATTGGCGCAGTTATATATGGCCTTATGGCATTGGTTACGGATTGTGTAATTCCATGGCAGGATGTGCTGGCATTGACAGATGCGTCTGGTGCACCAGTTAAATGGCATACAGGAGCGGTACTTGAAATGGCTATGGGAAAGATAGGTGTAGTATTTGTTGCAGTTGCAGTATGCATGGGAATATTTACAGGAATGAACGGATTCTTTATGACATCAAGCAGACTCCTGTTTGGAATGGCAAGAGCAAAAATGTTGCCAGCAGCATTTGCAAAGATTCATCCAAAGCATAAAACACCATCTGTATGTATTATATTTGTCATGATTGTCTGCTGTATATGTCCGTTCTTTGGCCGTGAGGTAATAGGCTGGGTAGTTGATATGTGTTCTGTAGGTACAGCATTTGGATATTTCTTTACATGTGCAGGTGCATATATTCTTCTTAAGAAATATGGAGATGAAAATGATACGAACAGAATTCATCCAGTAGTTGCACTTGGTGGCTGTGTAATATCAGTTGCAATATTATTATTGCTGATAGTTCCAGGTTCTCCAGCATTTATGGCACCACAGTCATTTGTTGCACTGGTTGCATGGATTGTACTCGGAGTAATATTCTACTTCTGTTCAAGAAAGAAGTTCATGGTAGTTACTAAAAGAGAAATGGATTATCTGATTCTTGGAAATGTACAGGTTGTACGAGGTGTTAGAAAAGGTCAGAAACAAAGTGATATTGTTCAGGGAAATATAGTTAATCCAAAGTGATTTAGCATATTTTCTGTGATATAGAAGTTAAATAACATGCGAAATAACAAGGCGTAAGAGAAATCTTGCGTCTTTTTTAGTGCAATTGAGTGAATTGACCATTATGAAAGTGTTATGTATAATCATTACATAAATAGTGACAGGGGAAATTGATATAGTGGCAGTATTAACTGAAAGTAAGGACGCAAATGCATATTGAGCGGAAACATTAGTAACTATAATCATAGAAAAGAGGTATACATATGGAATTACAGGCAGCAATGGAGAAAAGAAGAAGCATAAGAAATTATAATCCAGAGGGAAAAGTTACAAAGGAGCAGCTTGAGGAACTTATTAAGGCTGCATCATATGCACCTTCATGGAAGAATCTGCAGACATCAAGATATTACTGTGTTTTATCTGAAAATGTGGTAAAAGAACTTAGAGAAAAATGTCTTCCTGAATTCAATCAGGCTAATTCAGACGGAGCGGGTGCATATATAGTCACAACATTTGTAAAGGGAATGGTTGGATTTGACAAGAATACAGGCAGCCCGGTTAATGAGGCTGGTGACGGATGGGGTTATTATGACCTTGGTTTACAGAACGAGAATTTGCTTCTTAAAGCTACAGAACTGGGGCTTGATACTCTGGTAATGGGTATAAGAGACGGTGAGGAGTTAAGACATTTGCTTAACATTCCAGACAGTGAAAATGTTGTATCAGTTATTGCTGTCGGTTACAGAGGACAGGAACCACCTGAAAGACCTAAGAGAAAAGAACTTGAGGTTGTCGCAAAATTTATATAATGTGTATGACGCAGGAGGATGAGCACACCACAAAATGTTTTGGTGGGGTTCGGAATCCTGCGTTTTTTTAATTATGTGTAAAAAAATATTATATATCCCATAATAGGTACATATATTGTAATATTATTTACATTGATGTTTGTGTATACATAAAAATAGTGTATAATAAAAACAAATAAATGTTCGATAGTACGTTTGTGATAATAAAGAGCAGATATCAGTTTTAGAACAATTTGAATTGTGTTAGGGGGTAAAAGATGAAGCAGGAAACATTAAATAAATTGAACCTTTGCGAAGATCATGAACGAGAGTGCAAGCTGGCTAATGGTGGACTTCCTGAGAGCATATGGGAGACATATTCATCTTTTGCTAATACCAATGGAGGCACTATTTTGCTTGGAATTAGGGAGCATAGGGATTCCTTTACGATTGAGGGATTGACAGATAAGCAGATTATTAAATATCAGAAGGATTTCTGGAGCACCCTAAATGATAGAAATAAGATATCAAAAAATATACTATTGAATCATCATGTGCAGGTTGTAGAGGTGGAAGATAAAAAGATACTTAAAATTGATATACCGGCAGCAGATAGGCATGATAAGCCGGTTTATATTGGAACTAATCCAATGAAAGGCACTTATAAAAGAGATTACGAAGGAGATTTTCTCTGTACTGAAGAGGCAGTCAGGGCTATGTTTGCAGATCAGAGAGATGTATCTGGAGACGTGGAAGTATTGGATGAGTTTGGATTGGATGTTTTGAATCAGGATACAATAAAGGGCTATCGAATCGTATTTGAGCAACTTCATAGTGGCCATCCATGGAATGCACTTGAAAATGATGAGTTCCTTATGAAATTAAGAGCAGCGGCGAAGAATAAGATGGGAAAATTATCGCCAACGATAGCAGGATTATTATTCTTTGGAGAAGCTTATCATATTACTGAAGTTTTTCCTAATTATTTTCTGGATTATCGTGAGGAATGTGATGATAAAGCCGTGCGTTGGTTGTTCCGTACACATTCTAATGAGGGCGATTGGAGCGGTAATATATACGACTTTTTCTGTAAAGTGCGTACAAGAATAGACGATGAAGTAGCTGTTCCATTTGCCAATAGAAGAGATGGATACCGGGTAGACAGAGTGGATGTGCATGATGCGTTGGAAGAGGCATTGGCAAATGCACTGGCACATGCAAATTATTATGGAAGACGGGGAATCATTGTTGTCAAAAATGGAAAGGAACTTAGCATTTCCAATCCCGGAACTATCAGAGTAACAAAAGAGGAGTTTTATGCGGGTGGCAATAGTGATCCACGAAACCCTAATATTTTAAAAATGTTTGGATTTGTTAATGTTGGTGAGCGTGCTGGAAGTGGTGTCGATAAGATTATGACAGCATGGGCAGAACAAAACTGGAAAAAGCCGGAATTTGATTTTTCAGAGCGTAATGACAGAGTAACATTAAAACTCGAAGTTGGACAGGTGGTATATATTCCAGGGGCAGCAGATATAAGGAATTCAACAGATAATAGCGAAACAGATACTGCAAAAGCTATGTCAAAAGAAGATAAGATACTTGCTTACATTGGGGAGAATGGAAGTATTTCTATGCAGAAAGTAGTGGAAATCTGTAATTATAAATCTAGAACTGGAGCAAGAAAGCTAATAGATAAAATGATGAAAGCAGGTTTGATAGAAAAAGTAGGAGAAAGAAATAATACTCTTTATAAAACAAAAAATAGTAAAATTAGTAATTTCTTTTAAGATCAGAGTGACTAGTATGTGGTCACTTTTATGATTAAGTGTTCACTAGGTGGTCACAAGTGGTCACTTTTAACATCAGAGTGACCACCATATATACAAGCAGGCAGGCTTTGGAGTTATAAATCATGAGTATATTTAGAAAGAAACACACTCAATCCTATGATAAAATGAATAAGAAACCCGTACTGAAAACAAGCATATGCACAGGGGAGCAGGTTGCGGGATTTCAGGATATCCATACCGGTAAGATAGAGGAGATAATGCTGATTAAGCAGGCCGTGGATATAGATACATTTAAACAAATGTATGGAATTGATGGAGAGATACCAAAGGTATACTAAATATTTACAGGTAAAGAGGACTATGAACATACCAGAAAGAGCAACGAAGGAACAGACAGAGGCAATAACACAGACAGAAGGCAACATAAGGGTTGCGTCAGTTCCAGGTTCGGGAAAAACATTTGTACTTACATATAGAATAGCATATCTTATAACAGAACTGTTCGTTGAGCCGTCATCTATTGTGGCGCTCACATTTACGAACAAGGCGGCTTCGCAGATGAAGCACAGGTTAAGGAATATTGTTGGTGATAATGCCAACTGTTTTACGGGAACATTTCACGGATATTGTAACATGTTTCTCAAAGAGGAGATTCACAGGCTGACATTTCCCAAGACATTCACAATTCTTGATAAGAAGGCTGAGCTGGAGATGATTAAGGACGTGGCTGAGGATATGGGAATATCGCTCAAGGACAATACAGCGAAGAAGATAATGAGTGATATAGACATAACCAAGCAGGATATATCCTATGTTGAGCTGATGGCAGGCGTTGATAAGACAGAGCTTAAGAGAAGGGCTTCCAGCGAGAAAAATGTGGATAAAAAGGTTTTCTATAATTATCTTAAGAGACAGTGCGACAATTATGCTCTGGATTTTGAAGACCTTATTAATTTCACTTTATATATTCTGAACAGGAATGAAGATGTGCGGATTCGCTGGCAGGAAAAATGTCAGTATGTACTGTGCGATGAGTATCAGGATGTCAATATGAAACAGGACATGCTGCTTCACATTCTAAGCGGTTTGTATCAGAATCTGTTTGTTGTAGGTGACGACGACCAGAATATATATACATGGCGAGGTTCTGACCCTGAGTACATGATTAATTTTGACAAAACACATGAAAATGTGCAGGATTATTCACTAACTGAGAATTTCAGGAGTACTCCTCAAATTGTAAATGCAGCGAAATCCCTTATCTCTGCTAATCAGAACAGGCTTGAAAAGCAGATGATTTCTAACAGACCAGATGGCAATAAGCCGGTATTCAATGCGCTTGACACGGAGGAGAAAGAGTCTTTGTGGATAGCTGATACTATTCTTGATAATGTTGCTAAGAATATGAAGTACAGCGACCATACTATATTGGTGCGGGCTGCTTCACAGACAAGGTCGTTAGAGGAAGCATTTATAAAAAGAAAAGTTCCTTACAAGATACTAAGCGGTGCGAAATTCTATGAAAGCGAAGAGATAAGAACGGTGCTTTCATACATGAGAATGGTGTACAGTCTTACGGACATGGATTTGCTGTATACTATATCCAGACCGAGAAGAGGCTTTGGTAAGAAGTCTGTTGAGAAGCTTAAAAATGCAGCGGCACAGAACAACTGCAGTCTTTTCAAGGCACTTGGAAAGCAGATTGAAGATGGCGATATAACACAGAAAAATGTTATAGAATATTACAATGCAATCAGTGAATTGCATGATACATATGTTGCTTATACCTGTACTGATATAGTAAATAAATGTCTTGATATGGGATATCGTCAGGCATTGGAGCAGGATATCGACCAGACCAGACTTGATAATGTGTCAGAGCTTATCAGGACTATTACGGCATTGGAGGAAGATAATCAGGAAAAGGTTGAGCTGGCTGATCTGTTAAGCCATTTTGCATTATTTTCAGCGCAAGATGAGGACGGAGAGTATAATGTTGTAAAAGTAATGACAATTCATACAGCAAAAGGACTTGAGTTTGATACAGTATTTGTACCAGGACTCGTTGAAGGACAGTTTCCAAGCAGCAGGCTTCGTAATGAAGACGAATATGAAGAGGAAAGAAGATTGTTGTATGTTGCGATGACGAGAGCTAAGAATATGCTTTACCTCAGCACTTATAGAAAGAAAGATGGCCGTTTCGCTGCAAGACCATCAGCATTTTTAAGTGACATTGATACTAATCTTCTTGACTGTATCAACAACAGCAGAGTATTAATCAGAGGTGTGACTGAGCAGATGCTGCCAAAGGCCGTATTTGAGGTTGGAGATAAAGTCAGACATAAAATATTTGGAATTGGCGAGATTGTTAAGGTTGATAAGGTTACGCAGACATATGAAATCCAGTTTGAGAATATCAGGGGAACGAGAAGACTGATGTTTAGGGCAGAGCTGGGAAATGTTGAAAATTAAAGCAGGTTAGAGAATGGAAAAATAGGGGAATCCCCCTATTTTTTCATTCTTGACTGCAGAAAAGTAGGAATAACAAGTTCATTTTCTTTCTTTTCTGACTTAGCTAAAAGATTATTTATGTCAGAAACTTTAAGAGGAGCTAATGCGTTTGTGAGAAAGGAGTACCTGATGCGAGAATTTGATTATTCAAAACTTAAGGAAAGAACCTGGGATAATGAAATAATGGCCTATGTTGCACAGATTCACGAATTTAAGGGTAAACAGGATCTATTTTTAAGGCAGAAACCGGTTGGATTAAACAGATTAGTTGAAATTGCAAAGCTTCAGAGTACCGAAAGCTCAAATCAGATAGAAGGTATTATCACCACCAATTCAAGATTAAAACAGTTAGTTGAAAATAAGACCACTCCACGAAACAGAGATGAACAGGAAATCCTTGGTTATAGGAATGCATTAAATATAATTCACGAAAGTTATGAAGCAATTCCCGTAAGAAGCAGTTATATCTTACAGTTGCATGGTGAACTGTTAAAACATACAGCTTTTTCCTATGGTGGTAAATATAAAACTACACCTAATGAAATTGATATGGTTCTTGAAAATGGAGAAAAGATTGTATTATTAAAGCCACTTGAACCCTATGAAACTCCAAGTGCTGTAGAGCGTCTTTGTGAGGAATATAATAAGGCTTTTGGAGAAGGAATCGTTGACCCTCTTATTTTAATTCCAAATTTCATACTAGATTTCTTATGCATTCACCCATTTAACGATGGAAACGGCAGAATGAGCCGATTGCTCACATTACTGTTATTGTATCGCGCAGGCTATATAGTTGTATTTTATCGTGCTATAGAGAATTTGAATCCAGAGTATCACTTGCAGCAAAAACAGGAAAGAAGACCAGTGCTTACGACATTGTAAAGTCATTCACAGAAAATACGCTTGGAAAATTTTCAAAACAGGATGCTTTATTTTCATGTCCCAGCCTTGGCAGCTCCTCTGTTGAATCTGCACTTAAAAAACTTGTAGAAGAAGGAGCTATTTATTCAGCATGTATTAGCACGGATTTTTCCGTGCTTTTTTTATTGCTTAAATCCACGCTGATATCAGGCATTTTAAAACTTGAAGATTAGAAATTCAAAGAACATGCCACCCATCAGGCTTAACAGCGTGCTTAATAACGATATTATTTTTGTATGCAATACATACTACCAAAAGTGGTTTGAATATAGAAAAATATGAAAAAAGTACTAAAAAACTTATGGGGAGGGTGAAACTTTTGTAAAAAAAATAGAATATAAAAATAGTGCCTGAAAACTGTTGACTAAAAAAATATATTCTGTTATAAAACATTTGAAATTAATATAACAATTAAAGAAAGGAAATAACAATCTATGACACCACATATAAATATGATGAAAAAGAAATTGGAAGATATGCATTTGCAGGAAAGAATAAATTATGGCTACAGAAAAGTTATCATTATGATGCTGGTTTCCGGGCTGTTTTCTATAATAGTTATAGGTGTGTTATTTGCTAATATGTTTAACTATGTAGAAAATGTTTCGGCTGCAGATAAGGCGGTTAAAATGTGCAGAATAAATGTTAATGCTGCTGCAAGAAATATAAGAGAAATGGCATTAAATAATGATACATCTTCTTATAATGACTATGAACTTACAGTAGAAAAATTGCTTACGGATGTTGATTCCCAGCTTCAGATTATAAAGAAAAGCGGGGTTGTTTCGGAGGCAGATTATAATGAATATTCATCTTATCTTTCTCAGTGGGGAAACATAGGTTATTCGATTATAGAAAATATTAAAAAAGGAAACAAGGATAAAGCAACTGAAGAAATTCTTAATAAATGTACTCCTGCATTGAATAAGGTTGTTGAAAAAGCAATAAGCTTAGATGATATTGCAGATAAGGAGAGCCGTAAGGCAGCTATAATTACATTTATATTTGCGGTTGCAGGAGTTGTATGTATTATTGTCTGTCTATCGACTGCGTGGGTACTGGCAAAGAGGATAAGTAAGAAAGTGCTGGCAACGATTATTGCACCATTAAAGTCAGTAGAAAATACTGCAGATGAACTGATGAAGGGAAATCTACACAGCACATTAGACTATAAGTCTGATGATGAGCTTGGCAGACTGGCACACAGCCTGCGTAACTCTATTGCTATTCTTGGAAGCTATGTAGATGATATAGACCGTGCAATGAAATTGTTTGCAGAAGGCAATTTCGATGTCAAACCGGAAGTAGAGTGGAAGGGTGATTTTGTCGGAATACTGAATTCTTTCATGTTGTTTGAGGAAAGCATGGCAGAAACTATTAAAGGAATCCAGAGAGTTTCAGATGAAGTATCAAGTGCAGCAGAGCAGGTTGCTTCAAGC
>ERZ1034901.448-NODE-448-length-32847-cov-23.257227_pt1 | contig 32847 bp, 36 predicted proteins | sample MGYA00520628_ERZ1034901 | MGnify/ENA primary metagenome ERZ1034901 (study PRJEB33766, sample SAMN09781783) | gut metagenome | biome: gut microbiome | host: Homo sapiens | place: Madagascar | study: EMG produced TPA metagenomics assembly of the PRJNA485056 data... | reverse complement strand
GTGAAAGTGTAACCAAAACCCCCTGAAGAGCCCATTTTGGGCTCATTTTTGTTTTGATTTTAATAATTTTATAGTATAATATAATTAAATTAAGGAGGAAAGAAAAATGGAAATAAGTAAAATTAAAAAAACATTAATTGAACAAAAAAATATGAATTTACCTGGTAATCTTTATCATAAAACACAACTTGATTTTACTTATAACACTAATCATATTGAAGGATCTACAATAACTCCTGATGAAACTGCAAGTATATATGATACAGGGACAATTTTAACAAGTGGAGATAAAGTTATTGTTTTAAAAGATGCTACTGAAACAAAAAATCATTTTACTTTATTTAAATATATGTTAGATACTATTGATGATAAATTATCTGAAGATATGATTAAAAAATTCCACTTTATTTTAAAAGATGGAACTCTAACTGATAGTGAAAAAGAATGGTTTAATGTAGGTGAATACAAAAAGAAGAAAAATTTTGTTGGTAATATTACAATATCACTTCCAAGTGACGTAGCAAGTGATATGAAAAAATTATTAAATTTGTATGATAAAATCGATAAAAAGACAATAGAAGATATTATTGAATTTCACGTTAGATTTGAAAAAATTCATCCTTTTCAAGATGGAAATGGTCGTGTTGGAAGGATGATAATGTTTAGAGAATGCCTATATAATGATATAATGCCTTTCTTTATTGAAGATAGAAATAAAGATTTTTATATAAGAGGTATTAAAGAATATCAAACTAATAATGAGAAAGGTTATTTAATAGATACTTGTTTAAATAGTCAAGACAATTATGAAAGAATGGTTAATTATTTTTTAGAAGATAATGAATAATAAATTTTCTAGTTAATGTGAAGTGTTGATAAAGTTGAATATTGTAGAAATTATAAAAGAAGAATTATTAAAAAGGTGCAATGAATCAAAAGATAGTGATGGATTTGATTTTTGGGAGGATCACATTAAATATGTTGTGATAAATGCAGTTGATTTAGCAAAAAAATATGGTGCAGATGTTGAAATAGTTGAATTAGGATCATTATTACATGATATAGCTATGCCATCTAATATTGGGCCACGAGAAGAACATCATATCTATGGTGCAAAAATAGCAGAGGAATTATTAACAAAATATAACTACCCACAGGATAAAATAGAAAGAGTAAAGCAGTGTGTTTTAAATCATAGAGGAAGTAAAGATTTACCTAGAAATACAATTGAAGGGGAAATAATTGCCGATGCTGATGTGATTGCACATTTTGATTCAATACCAGCATTATTTAGTTTAGCTTTCAAAGAACTTAATCTTAGTTTAAAAGAGTTAACAGAATTTGTTAAAAAGAAATTGGAGAGAGAATATAATAAATTAAGTAATAGAACTAGAAAGTTGTTAGAGGAAAGATATAGTAATATAAGAAAAGTATTGTTTAATGAATAATAAATATTAAATGACATTATGACATTAAACTTTGCTAGTGGTATAGTAAAAACTAATGTCATTGATGTCATAAAGATATAAATATGTTAATTTAAAAAGTGAGGAAAATGTATAATGGAAATTATTAAATTTGATTTAAATGAACTAGAAAAAGTTGGTACAGGATTTAATTATTATTTATTAGGTAGAAGTTACGACTTAGAAGAAAATGATGTTGAGCAAGATTATAATAAAGCATTATATTATTATCAAAAAGGTTTTGATTTAGATTATCCATTATGCATTTACTCTTTAGGAATATCCTATGAGTTAGGTTTAGGAAAAATATTAGAAGTTGATAAAGAGAAAGCAAAAAAACTTTTAACTAACGCTTATCCTAAAATTATTGAATTAATTAATAATCCAAATATTCCTGAAATAGAAAGAGTATACGCTAAATTTGTAACTGGTGCATATTATTATTTTGGTCTTGGGGAAATAGAAAAAGATTATAGTAAAGCATTTGAGATTATTAAAGAATGTGCTGATAAGGGACATATTGCTGCAATTTATGATTTAGGTGCTAACTTTTATTTTAATGGTAATGGTACTGATATTAATTATGAATTAACAGATTACTACCTAAACATTGCTAAAGAAAATGGTCTAAAAAGAGCTAGAGATTTATTTGATTTAAGAAATAAAATGAAAAAATAATATTTAAATCGAGGTGGTAAAAGATGATTAATATAGAGGATATAAAGAATAATGTTAGTAAGTTAAAGGAAACTTTACCTAGTTTAAATATTGATAGTATTTTTTTAGAGCAAGATGGAAAACTAGATAAAATTTTTTATAATTATGAATGTTTACACGAATTAAAAAGTTGTGCAAAATTATTAGTTGCAATTGCTATAGGAATAGTAATAGATAAAGGCATGATAACACTTGATACTTTTGTTTATCCGTCTATAAAAAATATTGTTAATATAAACAATGAAAGTAATTTAGAAAAAATAAAAAAATGGAAAATAAGAGATTTATTAACTCATACTACGGGATATGAAAAACAAATGATGTCCGAAAGTTATATAAAAGATATTGATGAGGACAAATTACTGGATTATGCTCTTAACTATGATATACCTTATGAGGTTGGCACAAGATTTGCTTACAATAATGTTGAGCCATTTGTATTATCTGTATTTTTTCAAGAAGCTTTTGGCATAAACTTAACAGATTTCATAAACGAAAATATATTTAAAAAGTTAGATATTAAAGAATATAAGTGGAATAATTATGGCAAATATTGTTCTGGTGCAACAGGATTATATATGAAACATAGTGATTTTCATAAAATAGGGCAACTACTATTGAATAATGGAATATATAATAATAATCAAGTTGTTCCAAGAGAATGGATAAACGAAATGTGTAAATTACAACTAGAAACACCATCAGCATATAAATCAGAGCGAGTGTTTCCTAAAGTTGGAATTGGTTATTATGTATTTATTTCGCGAGATGGATATATTTTTAGAGATGGATCAAATGGTCAATATATAATTGTTAATAAGAAAAATAACATTTTAATAACAATAATGTCTTCTGAAAGAGATATGAAAAATGTTACAGAGATTTTAAAAAATTTAATATAGGAGGAACAAAATGAAAATAATAAAAGAAGAAAATGCAGAAAAATTTAGATATGCCGATACTAGCTCTGTTTTAGAATATGGAATTGCATTGAATGAAAAAAATATGGATTTTTGTATAAATAAAATTACAGGAAGGTATCCTATGGAAGGATATTGCTCTAATTTAGAAGTTGAGGAATTATGTTATATTCTAGATGGAAAAGGAACTATATATAAAAAAGATAGTGAACCAATTTCTTTTAAAAAAGGTGATATTATTTTTATAAACAAAAGGGATATATACTACTGGAATGGTGATTTTAAATTAGCTATTGTTTGTTCTCCAGCATGGTCAAAAGAACAATGCAGACTATATAGCGAGGAGGATTTTAAATGAAAAATAATTATTTACTAGTTCATGGAAGTTTTGGAAATCCATTTTCAAATTGGATTCCATATTTAAGAAAGGAACTTGAAAATAAAGGATTAGAAGTTTATACTCCAGATTTTCCAACGGGTGTAGGTTATCAAAATTATGATAATTGGTCTAAACTTTTAAAGACCTATGTCGAGGCATATATCTTAAATGGAAATACAATTATATTTGCACATTCAATAGCTCCTATTTTCATTTGTAAATTTTTAGTAGAGAATAAAATTAAAGTGAAGAAATTGGTTTTTGTTTGTGGATTCAATAATTATCTTGGAATTGATGAAGATTATGATGCAGTTAATGAGAGCATGTATTTTGATAATCTTGCAGATGTTAAAAACTATTGTGATGATATTATTTGTTTCTATTCTGATAATGATCCTTATGTTAAATATCAAGCCGAAAAAGAATTTGCTGATACCATAACTGAAAATCAAGTTTTGATTTCTGGTGGAGGTCATTTAAATTCTGAAAGTGGCTATACAGAATTTGAAGAATTATTAAAATATATATAAAATGAGGTATAAAAGTATGGAAACAGAAGCAGAATATGAAAAATGGTTCGATGAAAAACTAGGAAATTTTGAATCTATTTATAGTGATAGTGAGAAAACTATTTTTGATTATTGCCCAAAATCTTTTAATATGAAGCATTGGTTAAATGGATTAATCGTTTTTACAATATTGTTTATGATTTTGGCATTTATATTTTATAAAATAGAATTTAATTATTTATTTAATATTTCTTTAAGTATTTCAACAGGATTAATAGTTAACTTAATATTTTTAATTATAACTAATGCAAAAGAAAGATATATAAATTACCATTCAAGTATAATACCTATATTGCAAAAAAGGAGGAATCAGTTATCTGGTGCATATCATGAATGTTGGCCTCAAATGAGTATTGCTTATCAGCAAAATGGTAGGGATAAATGGTATAAATATTGGCATAGATTGGTAAATATGTCTTGTGTTGCAATTGATTTTCATAATTTTTTAATTGAAAGATTACCTAATGATTATAAATATGATGATAATTTTGAAAAAAATTCTGATAAATTAACAGATCTAAACAATATGGCATTTAAATTTGTTAATACAGATGAAAAAATTGATTTTAAAGAATTAAATACTGAATGTGAAAAGGAATTACATGTTATATTTACTATTATTATGCAACTCGATTCTTTACAAGAAAAATTACAATTAAATTTATATAGCAGATTATATAGAAATTAATTTAAAGGTGTGGATATGGATTTAGAAACTAATATAAAAGAATTGATTAATTCTAAAAGAGAAGATGACTATTGGGATTTTAAAGAACAATGGCATGATAATAAATCAGATTTATTACACGATATAATATGTTTAGCAAATAATCGTGCTGATAGAGATGCATATTTAATTTTTGGTGTAAGAGATAAAACTTATGAGATAATTGGAATTGAAAATGATTTAAATAGAAAGAACCAACAAAAGATAATTGATTTCTTAAAAAACATTCCATTTGTTAGTGGTATAAGACCAAGTATCGAGGTTAAAACAATTATGATTGAAAATCACGAATTAGATATTTTAATTGTTAAAAATTCGTATGATACTCCATACTTTTTGTTGAAAGATTATAGTGATAAAGGAAAAATAGTAAAAAGATACTCTATATATACTAGAGTTAAAGATACAAATACTCCCAAAGATAGTATTGCTGATATTAATCAAATAGAATTTTTATGGAAGAAAAGATTTCATTTAACATCTAGTCCTATAATCCAATTTTTTTATATGATAGAAAATAAAGATGAATGGGAAGAGAGATATGATGAAAAAAACCAAGCAAGAGTTTACCATAATATTTATAGACCTGAATTCACTATAACATTGAATTTTGAGGATGATGAAGGTAATAAGATGTTTTATTGCTTTGCGCAAACAGATTGTAGAGTTTTTTATGGCGAATTAATAGTTAAATATTTTGGAACACAATTATATTCAAAACAATTAATTAACTTAGATGGCAGAAGATTTGTTACGGTTGCTTTAGAAAACTCCTTTTTTAAATTAGATGGAAAAAGAAACTATGATTATACTTATAAATTTCTTATAAGAAATAGTGAAGAAGATAAATTAATAAGATTTTTATATAATCCAGATAATTCTGATGAAAGATTTGCATATCAAAAACATCAAAAAACTTATCTAGAGTTTGATAGTGAAAAACAAAAAGAAGAATTTGAAATGTACTTACTTTCTGAAAAAGATAAGGTAATTAGAAATATAAATCAAAAAGTATTAGAATATTTAAATTATTCTATAATAAGAGAAAATACTAATGAATATTCAATTAAAGCTATTGCACAAGAATTAGCAACAGCAGAAGTATTTAATGAATATTTTGAAGTTTTTAGAATTTTATAATGACTAAAATAAATAGAAAATCTAACCACCCATTCAACTACCAAAACAGGAGATTTTTATTTTAAAGGTGTAAACTTATTTAAACTTTTGTAAATTAAAACCCTTTGAAAATAAAGGGTTTGCTAATATAAAATAATTTAGAGTACGTGATATAAGTTTGCCCCCTGAAATTCCCCTCGAGAGAGGGGAATACTTTTGTTTATAAGGAATTTTAACTATTTTGGATTTATCTAGATACCATACTAGATATTAAATATTATATTTAGATACCAATAATATGGTATTTTTTTGATAAACTTATATTTTAATATTGTAAAGTGGACAATTTTTCTGAAAAATGATAGAATTAAAGTATAATTAATAGTAAAAAATGAAGAAATGCTTTTCTATTTTTCTAAAGATAAATATGCAAATAAATCCAGTAGAGATTTAAAAGACTTAATTGAACAATATAAAGAATCAGAAACTGATTTATTATAATTTGATTTTAATAAAAGAGAAAAAGCAAGAGAAGTAGGATTTATAATTTTTGGTGTAGCAGAACATTTAAAATTACTTAAAGATGGAAAAAGCAAATATACATTAGAACAAGCAATAGAAGAATTAAATAAAGCCCAAGATTTACTTAATCAAATTATGGATAGGTACGATTATAAAAAATTACCAAAAAGAAATTAAATTAGAATATTATGAAAGCAATGTAAATAAATATTTATTTTGAATAGCAATTTCTTATAATAGAAAAAATATAAAGAATGTTTATTAAATAGTATGAACATGGATAAATCTTAGGAGGTTAGTATAATATTTAGTAAATGATTATAAAGGTAATCCACAGGAATTTGAAGAAAATTATTCGATGTGGATTAATATAGAAGATTTATTAAATGAGAATAAAAAATTCCCTAGTGTGGAAATAATCAAGTATTTAGAAAATAATGATATTAATTTAAAAATATATTCTGATGATAATCACAATATATTAAACATAGAATAATAATTAAATTTTAAGGGATTATTTAGAAAGGAGTTTAAACATGAATAAGAAAGTTTTAATAACAGGTGGTGGAACAGGTATCGGTGAAGCAATTGCTAAATTGTTTTGTCAAGAAGGTTATGAGGTATATATCGTAGGTAGAAGAAAGGAAAAATTAGAAAAAATCCACAATGATACTAATGGTTTAATCAATTATTTTGTATGTAATATAAATAACGAGAATGACGTAGAAGAAATAATAAATAAATTAGATACTATTGATACTTTAATAAATTGTGCTGGAATAATTAGTAGTGGAGAAGAATCAGAAAAATATGATTGTTTAGAATTAAATGATATTATTAATACTAATTTAAAAAGCACTTTAAGAATTTGTTTACAAATGATTGATAAATGGAACAATAGTAATACAAAAGGAAATATAATTAATATTGGTTCGATAGCAGCAAGGAATGGTTCAAAATATTTTCCTATATATTCATCAACAAAAGCTGGAATAGTTGCTTTTTCAAAGTCAATTGCTTCTAGATATGGAGAATATGGTATTAGATGTAATGTTATTTCTCCTGGAGTTATTAAAACTCCTATGTCATATATTGAAACACCAAATTTTGATGATTATATTGAAGAAATAGAAGATAAAACACCATTGAAACGATTAGGCAATCCTGATGATATAGCAAAAGTTGCATTATTTTTAGCTAGTGATAATTCGGAATTTATAACAGGGCAAGAAATAATTGTTGATGGTGGCTATACACTTAGTCAAGAATAAGGAAAATATTATGAAAAATATAATAGATAAAGACGATTTAGAAATTAAACTTTGCACTTCGGAAGATGTTAAAGAGATTTATAAACTCCAGAACATAGTAATAGATTATTTCAAAGAGAATGAGAAAGGATATTTTCTTCCATTTAAAGAGGAAAGCTATTTAAGAATTGTAAATGATCCAATTCATGATGGTGAAATCTATGGTGCATTTTTAAAAGATAAAATGATAGCATGGATATTTTTATCAGTGTCTAATAGAATGAAAGAAATAAAAAGTTATATACCTGATATAGAAGGAAAATGTGCTGATATAGATGGTGTAATAGTATTACCTGAATATAGAGGAAATAATTTACAAAAAATTTTAGTTAATTGTTTAGAGAAAAGAGCTAAAGAATTAGGTATTCAGAATATTCTAGCAGAAGTAACATTTGGAAATGAACATAGTTTAAGAAATTTACAAAGTTTAGGATATGAAATAAAAACTTGGTATCAAAAAGACGAAAATATAAAAAGACATATTTTGTTAAAAAGGTTATGAAAGGAAGATTCTAATGAAGAATTATATAATATTGCATGGAAGTTTTGGTTCAAAGGATGGAAATTGGTTTCCTTGGTTAAAGAAAGAATTAGAAGGAAGAAATTTAAAGGTTGATGTACCACAAATGCCTGTTGGTGTTGGTAATCAAAATTTTGAAAATTGGTCTAAAATAATGAATGAACTAAATATTAATGATAATACAACAATAATTGCTCATAGTATTGCTCCAATATTTGTATGTAAATATTTAATAATAAATAAGATAAAAGTAAAAAAATTAATATTTGTATGTGGATTTAATAATTATTTAGGGATAGATAAAGATTTTGATGAAGTAAATGAACCTATGTTTATTGATAACTATAAGGATATTAAAAATTATTGTGATAATATAGTTTGTTATTATTCTGATAATGATCCTTATGTAAAATTTGAAGTTGAACAAGAATTTGCTGATGTTATTTCAAACAGAAAATATATTATTGAAAATGGTGGTCATATAAATGAAGAAAGCGGATATGTGATTTTTGGAGAAATATTAAAGGAAGTAGATTAAAATTATGAAAATAGTAACTTGGAATATTGGTGAAGATGAAAGAAATAAAAGTGGTAAATTAAATATAGATTCTTATAATTATGTAGTGGATTTTATTAAAAAAGAAAATATAGATGTTATTTGCTTACAAGAAGCTATTATAAAATCTGATTATTTACCTAGTATTGCACAATACATAAAGGATAAAACTGATTTAAAATATTCAGTTGAATATGAATTGTCCGATTCTCATATTAACATAGGTTGTAGAATGGGAATAGTTATCTGTTCTAGATATGAAATAAATAATTATGAAACATTATTATTAGATAATCCTAACTTAATTTATTCAGTGGATGAAAATACAACTTATTATTCACATGATAAAGGATTCATCATTTCAAATATTCAAGGAATAAATATTATTACAGGACATTGTTTACCATTTCATGTATTTAAGAAAAATACATTAGATTATTTAAGTATATTTGAAAAAGCAGATGACAAATTCATAAATAATTATGATTATAATGATAAAATAGTATTATGTGGAGATTTTAATTATGCTGATGTTAATACTATATTTCCAAAAATAATGAGTCATTGTAAAGATTTAATAAATGAATCAACAAGAAAAGATAAACAATTAGATCATTTTATTATAAGTAATAAATTAAATTGTTCTTATAATAAAGTTGTTGATAATATATTTGATCATAAATTAGGAATTTTTGATATTTATAATTAAATTAGAACTATATATAAATTACACTTTTGAAAGTGAGTGATATTGTGAAAGTATTAAGTTTAACTGAACCATATGCAACATTAATAAAAAATGGAAGTAAAACTATTGAAACTAGAAGTTGGAAAACAAATTATAGGGGTAAACTATATATTCATGCAAGTTCAACAAAAATTCCAAAAGAATATAAAAATAATGAAGCATTAATGTCATTAGTTAATTTAAATGAATTAAACTATGGTAATATAATTTGTTCTTGTGAATTAGTAGATTGTATTGAAATGACAGATAAATTTATAGAGGAAATAAAGAAAAATAAAAATGAGTATATAACAGTTGTTTATGCTGTCGGAAGATATGCATGGATATTAAAGGACATAAAAGTATTAGATAAACCTATCAAAGCTAAAGGATATTTAGGTATTTGGAATTTTGAATAATTTTTAAATACAATATAATAAATTGTTACTAAATTATCAGCTAAATTTAGATAAAAATGACACTGTGACATCAAGAATGAGTGTAGAGTTATCACAAACAAGGTGTCATAGTGTCATTTGATAATAAAGATAATAGAATATGTGGTATAATAGTATATATAAAAGGAAGCGCTAGTACAGGCTTATTTATAAGTTTTTGTATTGGCGTTTTTTCGTAGTAAGGAAGTGATTATTGTGATTAAAAGTACTATCACAAAATGTAATTTTTGTAACGAAAAAATATTATTAAGATTTCAAATTGGATATTTTGACATACCATTTGATTTTAGTTGCCCTAATTGTGATATTTCTATCTATGGAATTAAAAAAATCGATGAAAATAATTTAATTATTAGTAATGCTAAAGAAATATCTGAAGAAATTAATAATGCAAAATTTTATGGTAATTTTTCTACTGAATTTCTTAATAAAAAAGTTTCTAGATTTAATTGTTTAGAAGATATAATTAATAATGGAGCTAGTCCGTTTATGAATACAACTATGATGTTTGAAGATTATGAAAAATATCAAAATATTATGGGAAAAATGGGTAATTTTCTTCACTTTAAAGAAAAATTTTTAAAAAAAATTAAACCTTTGCATGAATTGTTTTTTAATAAAAGATTAGATTTGATAGTTAACCCTTTATTAGAATTTTCAGAAAACTACATTATAAAAAATTGTTTAGATGCTGAAATTGCATTACATCAATTAATAACAATGGGAATGAATCATATTATGCCATCTAACACTTTAAAAGATTATACAGATATAGCTAATAAATTAATGTTAGGAAAAGAAATTAATGAAATTATTAATTTTATTGAATTTCTTGAAACAAAAATAAATACTAAAGAGTTATCAGAAAAAATAATTGAAATATATGATAGATGGATTAATGATTTTGAAAAATATATGGCAGTAATTATTTTAAGTATTGCAAATAAAACAGATCAGATTGATAAAGAAAAATACGGTATTTCAACTATAAATTTTAAAGATATGAGAACATTTTATACTGATAGTTATGAATTAATTCTAGAGATGATTACGCTTCCAGTTGGATTAAATAACATTATAGAAAGAAGAAATTATGATTGTTTCCCTAATGGCTCAAAAATTAATAATTTTAAAACATTTTTTGATTGTACCAAGTACCAAAGGATTGAAGCCTTAAAAGCTGATGAAGAATTTAGTAAATATTTGAATATAAATAATAATGTTCGTAATTCAATAGCACATTTTGATTATAAAATAAATAATGAGACACAATTAATTACATTTTATGACAAATATAAGAGTAGCGAAAAAATTATAGAAATGTATCTTTTCGATTTTGCTTTATTATGCTATGAGAATATTAAGTTTATTGTATATTTAAATGAATTATTTTATAATATCAAAAAAATAAGTTATATAAAAAATGGATTAAGACCAAATATAAATCCGAATTTTAAAGAAATAAATATATAATTAATAGTTGATATAGATAATAATTATTGGAGTAGGAGTTGATAAATATGAATTTTACTATAAATGTTGAAATGAGTAGATTTAGTATTGTTGAAAGAGAAAAGATAGAAAGAACTTTAAAAGGTAAAAGTACTATAGATTTATTGAATGATTATGTAGTATTTGATATTGAAACTACTGGATTAGATAGTTCGTATGATGAAGTTATTGAAATTGGTGCAATAAAAGTAAAAAATAATAAAATTGTTTCGGAGTTTAATAGTCTAGTAAAACCTCGAAATGAAATAGATGAATATATTACTGAGTTAACAGGAATAACTAATGAAATGGTTAAGGATTCACCAACAATAGAAGAAATATTACCAGATTTTATGGATTATATTGGTAATGATATATTGATTGGGCATAATGTTAATTTTGATATAAATTTTATATATGATAATCTTTATAGAAATAATTTTGATGTTTTGACAAATGATTTTATTGATACTATGAGAATTTCTAGAAAATTATTACCAGAATTACCACATCATAGATTAATTGATTTAGCAAGGTACTTCGAAATAGATACAACAAATAATCATAGATCATTAAAAGATTGTGTAATTACAATGAGTATTTATGAACGATTAAAAAATGTTGTATTACAAAAGTATGTAAATGTAGAAGAATTTAAGAATGCATTTAAAAAACATAGAAATGGAACAACATTAAGGGCTAGAGATATTGTTACGAACAATACTGAATTTGATGTTGATAATTTGTTTTATGATAAATATGTAGCCATTACTGGTACATTAGAAAAAATGCAAAGAAAAGAAGCTATGCAAATAATAGTTGATTTAGGTGGTCATTGTGAAGATAATGTAACTAAGAAAACAAATTATTTAATTTTAGGAAATAATGATTATAATCCGATTTTAAGAGGAAAAAAAAGTTCTAAATTAATTAAAGCTGAGTCATTAAAATTAGAAGGAAAAGATATTGAAATTATTTCTGAAAATGTTTTTTATGACATCATAGATGATTATGTTAAAATATAAATTAATATAATGTAAATTATATTGATTGAGAGGTGATAAAATGAGGCCTTCGATTAATGCTTTAAAAGGATATAATTTTCAAGGTTCTATATATTGTTATTTATTATGTCTAATGGATTTAGAAAGAGAAATAATTGAACTCGATGCAGAGATATCTATCGATAATAATTTTGATGACATTTTTGTAAAAACTTGTGATGATTCTTTTTATTTACAAGTGAAAAATTATAAGGACATTACTTTTGATAAAATTGCAATAAATGGGAAAAAGATAGATATTGAGGGTCATTCCTCAATTCTTATTGGAAACAAAAAAGGATATGACAACAATATTCTAATTATAAGAAATTTAGAAATTCCAAAAGAAAAGATTAATTCAAAAATATTTGGAATGGATTGTATCAAGTTTGATAATTGTTATATATTAGGCTGGTTTGATAAAGAATGTAATCAATTAGTTAAAGCGTTGTATGATAATGAAGAGCGATATAATAATATTTTACTAACAGTGGATGAGAAATTGAATACTGGGAATTTTAATTTTACTATTCATGATTTACCACCACTTAATGTATTTGAACAAAAATTACAAGAAGAAACAAAAATTATAAGAAATTTTTCACTTAATAATAAAAAAGATATATTATTTATAATTGGAAAACCAGGTGTTGGCAAAAGTCATTTAGTTACTGAATTAGAAGAACAGAATATTATTTCAAACGCTGTTATTGAAAGATTATGGATTTCAGAGAATGATAAAGATAAAATTAATAGATTAAAATATTCTAATTTTATTAGAGATATTAGTTACAATCTTTTTAATAAATCTTTGATAGAAAATGAGGAATCAATAATAAAAACATTAAAAAAAAGAAATATTACTCTTATTGTTGATGGACTAGATCATGTAGAAAACTATAATGTTGAAGAATTAGAATTATATTTTGATTTTTTTAAACATTTTGTTGGAACAAAATTAATTGTTCTATCGAGGCCCTTAAAACATGATATTGATTATGAAAAAATAGAACTAAATAATTGGACTGAACAAGAGAATATGTCATACTTAGATTCTGTAGGTCTTTATGATTATAATACACAACTACAAATATATGATATTTCTAAAGGTTATCCAATTATTACAGCTTTTTTAGGAAATCATTTTCTATTGAATGGTGAACTACCTAGAATTGAAGAAGTAACAGATATATTTGATTTTTATGATAAACTAATTTCAAAAGGAATAGCTGGCTTATCGTTATTTTTGATTAATAATTCTTATTTTAAAATGAAAGAATTAGAAGAATTATTATCTAAAAGAGAGTGTAAAATATTATTTGAAATTATTAAACAATCAAGATACTTGTTTTCAATCCATTATGATAGAGTATATTTAATTCATGATAGTCTTAATACATATTTAAGAATTAAGAATCCTGAATACTTGGAAGATAATCAAGATGCCATCAAAAAAATAAAGGAATCAATAATTAATGAAGAATTAAAATATCTTTCCAGAGTAAATAGGATTTCATTAAATGCTGAAGATAAAGTTAGTATTGTTAAAAAATATTGTAATTTTAATTTTATAAATAAAGTAATAAACAAAACAGTTGATTTTGAAATGATACAAGATATAATGCGGGAATTTGAATGTATTATTTATGATAATGGAATAAGTTTTAATTTAAACGAAATGTATGAGTTTATTTTGATAAAAGAATGTACTAATAGGAATCATCATGATGGTTTTTATCAATTAATAATAGAGAGAATAAAATATTATATTAAAAATAATTTAATATCCTTTGAAGATATATATAGTACAGGATTACTATATTATACATATTCTTGCTTTAAAGAAAATAAATATGATCCTTTGTCAACTTTATATTCAACAAGATTTAATGACGCAGATGGAGAGATATCTGACTTTGCTGATGCTTTAGAAAAAAGTTCTAAATATTTTGATTTTTCAAAAGAAAAAATTGACGTCGAAGGATATTTAAAGAATAATATTAAAAATATAGATATTAGTGATAAAGATGTGTTAATAAAAATTATCGGTTATTTATATATAAATAAATTAGAATATAATAATTATGAAAAAGTTGCTATAGCTGCAATAGATGAACATAATGACAATAAAGCTGAAAAATTATTTAAAGAAATATGTTTAAAATATAATATAAGACCATTTATGGCAAAATCTGGAATTTATAAATTAAAAGACTATTTGTTTTCATTAGGAATAGATAATGGTGACAATTATTATAAAAATAAAAGTTTAAAAGAAATTATAAGAGATAAAGCAATAAGTGGTTCGTTTTATGTAAATGATTATATTTGTAATTATATTAGGCTATCAATATTTGAAAATAGGATTATAGATATTAGTTCAGTGGGATTATATTATTTTATGTATTACAATAGAAAAGACTATTCTTTATATAAACTTTCGTTAGCTTTAATTATCTTTTATAGAAAAGAATACATTCATTTAGATGAGTGTATTAAAATACTTGATAATTCAATGGAAATGTCTGAAAAGGGAATTCGTACGATTATGACAGATTTTTATAATTTGCTTAGTAATGAAGAATTTGAGTTGGCAAAAAAATATTGGAATGATAAAATTATATTAACTGATTTAGATGCCGAAAAAATTAATTTATTGAGTGAAGAAATAGTTGTTAGCTATTTTATGAAACATGTTATTGGTTATCATATGAGTTTTAGAGATGTAGATTATAATGATATATATAATTTATTGAAAAGTAAATATTCAAAAAGAATAGTTGATTTACTAAAATTTTATTACTTTAAAATTGATTCAATTGATGTATATGATTTTGATTTTAAAAGATATCATAAGAAAGATAATTATACTCCAAAATCATTTGAAGAGAGAAATTTCGTATATGAGAATGATGCTGATAAGTTAAAAGAATATAATGTATCATGTACTGAATTAGCTAAATGTGTTGATGGGTGGCATAATACTTTACCATATGTTGAACTTTTTGATATTTATTCCATTGAAGATATAAAAGATAAAATACATGTGATAATATACAATTCATGTTTTAGTTATAAAATATTTAATATGTATGCTAATAGAAGTGAAATGCTAGGAAATTATTTAATGCTTTTGGATAGATATTCTATTTTAGAAGTTGATTGGGATAAATTGTATAGTTGTTTTTTGAATTTTTTAAATTTGTCATTGATTAAGTAAATTTAAATTACCAGATACCAAATCTAGATACTAAACGTTAAAAATAAAGTTATTTTTATAAACTTTGATAAATTTTGATAAAAGAAAAAGTCTTATTCTGTAAGACTTTAACTAATTATTAAATTGTTACGAACCGATAATAATATTTCCCCCTGAAGGAGCCGAAAGGCTCCATTTTTGTTGTAATTAAAAGCTTTTAAGTTATTTGATATATGTATTAGGTACCTAAATAGGTAACCATTTTAATTTAGTTTGTCTATAATATTAATTATTTCATTTAATTGATTCTTAAATAGGTGAGAATAAGTATTTAATGTCTCATCTATTTTTGTGTGTCCTAAATACTTTGCTACAACATTTATAGTAGCACCACTATTAATATTCATTATACCATTTGAATTTTATATCATATTCATTTGATATAAAATTTTTAAATTCTTCAAGTGTAATCATTGTTTAGATATTAAATTTAATGTTTCTTGTGCTTTTATATTTTTTTTCATCTTTAACTTAATACCTCGTTTCATTTTTGTTTCAAATTGATTTCTTTGTTGCAATTTAACATCATTACATCATAAATTTAAATATTAATCTTTTTTGCAATAATAAATTAAAAGCGTCGCAAAAAGGCAATATATGTGTTATAATCAATTTAGAAAGAACGATGAAAAAAAGTAGAATTAATTTTAAAGGGAGGCAAGAAAATGGAAGTAAGTAAAATAAAAAAAGCATTGATAGAACAAAAGAATATTGGCTTATCTGGTAATCTTTATCATAAGACTCAACTTGATTTTACTTATAATACAAATCATATTGAAGGATCTACAATAACACCTGATGAAACTGCAAGTATCTATGATACAGGAACGATTTTAACGAGCAAAGATAAGGTTATTGTTTTAAAAGATGCTACTGAAACAAAGAATCATTTTACTTTATTTAAATATATGTTAGATACTATTGATGATAAACTAACTGAAGATATGATAAAGAAATTTCACTTTATTTTAAAAGATGGAACTTTAACTGATAGTGAAAAAGAATGGTTTAATGTTGGTGAATATAAAAAGAAGAAAAATTTTGTTGGTAATATTACAACATCACTTCCAAGTGACGTAGCAAGTGATATGAAAAAATTATTAGATTTGTATGATAAAATCGATAAAAAGACAATAGAAGATATTATTGAATTTCACGTTAGATTTGAAAAAATTCATCCTTTTCAAGATGGAAATGGTCGTGTTGGAAGGATGATAATGTTTAGAGAATGCCTATATAATGATATAATGCCTTTCTTTATTGAAGATAGAAATAAAGATTTTTATATAAGAGGTATTAAAGAATATCAAACTAATAATGAAAAAGGTTATTTAATTGATACTTGTTTAAACAGTCAAGATAATTATGAAAGAATGGCTAATTACTTTTTAGAGGATAATGAATAATATATGAAACAAGATATAAGTAAAATAAATAGAAGTATAAAAATTTATCCTATTTTCGCATCATTTACAGGAGATTTAATATTTTTTGTACCAATTGATACACTTTTTTTAACATTGGTAAAAGGATTAAGTGCAAGTCAAATAACAGCAATGACAATGGTTTCATTAATAGTATGTATAATTCTTCAAAAGGTAATATTATCTATTGTGAAAAAAATAGGTAATGTAAATTCATTAAGATTGGGTTCGACTATGTTATTAATTGCATCATTAATATTAACCTTTGGAAAATCGTTTGTTGCTATGTTATTGTATAAAACTATACATGAATTAGCGGTTATGTTTTTAAATATGGATGAAATTATCCTAAAGAATAATTTAAAAGCATTAGACAGAAAAGATGATTATTTTAAAATCAGAAATAAATCTAAAATCATCTATGCAATTATAACTTTATTTACTGCATTAGTTGCTGGTCAAATGTTTAATATAAATAATTATTTACCAATGTATTTATCAATAATAATATATATAGTTGTATTAGGAACTTCATTTTTATATTATGAAGCAAAATGTAATGATGAACTAGAGATTAATAAAGGCAAGAAAAAATTAAAAATGACACCATTAATATTTTATATATTATTATCAAATGCAATATTTTATTCAATAATAAAAATGGGACAAAATAATAGTAAATTGTTTATGCAATATGATTTTCAAAAATTTTTATCAATTGAAATGGTAACATACTACATTACAACAATAGTATTTATATCAAGAATAGTGAGATTAGTTGGTAATGTAATATTTGGAAAATTATACATAAAAATAAAAGATAAAATGAGCGTTATTTTAACTATATGTTTGGCATTATCATTTTTATTATTAATTACTGGACATTTTGTAGATTCAAATTTTGTCTGTAAGGTAATAATTATGTCTTTGGGTTTTTTCTTAATATTAGCAATAAGAGATTCCTTTCAAACATATATAGAAGATGTTGCACTAACTATATCTAATAAAGAAGAACAACAAGAAATTATTATTAAAATTGAAGTGTGTAGAAGATTGGGAACATTAATATTAAGTACTATTTTTACATTAATATTATTAAAATATGAATTAATAGTAATAGAAATAATATTGTTAATATTAAGTATCATAGAAATATATATTAACAAAAAATTATGCGATAAAATTGCAAAGAAATAGAGGATAAAAAATAAGAAAAATATTAGAAATTGCAACTACATAAGTGTTTAAATTATTTATAATAACTAAAATATTAACTACCCAATCAACCACCAAAACAGGAGATTTTCATTTTGAAATTATAAACTTATTTAAACTTATGTGAATTAAAACCCTTTAAAAATAGAGGGTTTAATAATATAATATATTTTAGAGTATGTGATATAAGTTTGCATCTTGAAGAGAGCGAAAGCTCTCATTTTTGTTTGTTTTAAATGGTTTGAAGTTTATTTAGTAATTTTAGGTATACAAATTTAGAAAAAGTTAATATTTTTCTGATAAATCTAATGAAATTTCATGTTTTTTCATTAAATTTGTCAGAACCATAACTTATTATTTTTAATATGTATAATACGGACAAAAAGAAACTTTTATGTTATAATTCTATTAGTGGAGGTGTTAGAATGTCTGAAAGAGAATTAGATTCAAGTATAAATGATTATATTGAAAAAGAAACACCTAAAAACTATGTAAAACAATTAGAATGGGATATGGCTATTGGGCTTCAAGAAGTTGATAACTTAAAACCATCTAAATATTTAGAAAAACTATTACAAGAAAATGTAACAGGTGAAAAAACTATTTACGAAGTAGAAAAAGAATTAAAAGAGTATTATGCAGAAAAAGAAAAAAATAATGAAGTAAATCATAATGAATTAGAATGTGATTTAGTATCTACTAGAATAGTAGAGTTATTACAAGAAGATAACTTTGAATTATCTGTAGATTATTTAAAATATGTTCATAAATATTTGTTTCAAGATGTTTATGAATTTGCTGGAGAATTTAGAAAAGTGGATTTTTCTAAACATGAAAGAATTTTAAATAATGATTCAGTAGCTTATGGTGATCATAAGTTATTAGAACAATCACTAGATTACGATATAACACTTGAAAGAAATAAAGAATATAAAGAGATGAATATAGTTGATGTAATTAATAATATAACAGATTTTTCTAGTAGAATATGGCAAATACATCCATTTAGAGAAGGTAATACTAGAACTACTGCATTATTTATAGAAAAGTATCTAGTATCACTAGGATATAATGTAGATAATACTTTATTTAAAGATAAATCAGTATATTTTAGAAATGCATTAGTAAGAAGTAATTATTTTAATAATTATTTAAATACAAAAGAAGATAATAGTTTCTTAATTAAATTTTATGAAAATTTATTATTAGGTAAGAATAATAATCTACACTCAAAAGATTTAATTGTAGAAGAATTATTTAATAAAGAAAATTAAAAAAGAGGCGCTAGTACAGGCTTATTAATTTAATAGGTTTTTGTAGTGGCGTTTTTTAGTGAAATTAAAAAACATTATTTATAGAAGGTAAAACTTTAAGTTACTAGAAAATTTTGTGATCATTAAAGAAAATAAAAGAATAATAGAAAGAATTAATTGTTTAAACCAAAATGGAGTAATATTATGAGCGACTTTAATCCAAAATATGATGATAATAAAAAAGATGGAAAAATATACATATATGGTAAAAATATTAAAGAAAATGGTGATAATTATAGAAAAGCCGAAGCTTTTTGTGATATTGGTAAAACATACACAGAGACACAGTATAATATTGAACAACAAGCACTAGAATTTGAAATTAAAGATAAAGTAATGTTATATGAGTCAGATGCGGGGCAAACAAAATATTGGTGTTGGCTTGTGGAAACAGAAAAAGGGAATACAACAACTGGTTTGCACATTTGTCGCAGAACATCAAAAGGAAAAGTATATGATGAACAAGAGGTAACATTAAATTCTCATGCAATAAGTATATTAAAAAAGTTTTTAGATGAAATAAAATTATATCAAGAAGATGTGATAAATAAAATTCAAACTACAAACAATAATTTTGATAAAATATTAACAAATGATGAATTTTTAAAAATAGTAGAAAAGAATATTGACTGTATAGATGATTATTATATGCTTATAGATATAAAAAAGAAGAGACAAGCAATTGTAGAATTAGAAGAAATTGTTAAGGGAAAACATGGGAACGAGGTGTCTATACAAAAATTTTTAAAAAGAAATTTATGGCTTTTTGGAAATGAATATACTACTTTTGTAGAAGAAGAAAAGATAAATTCAAAAAATATATTAGATGGTATTCCAAAAACATTTGAAAATTTTATTGATGTTATTGAAGTTAAATTACCTGAAGTTGAATTGTTTCGTTACGATCAGCATCATAATAACTACTATTCTTCTAGTGATTTAACAAAGGCTATTGCACAGACTCAAAATTACATTTTTGAATTGGAAAATATGACTTCTAACAATGAATATCAAGAAAATAATAATTGTAAGATTATAAAGCCAAGAGGAATTATTCTTATAGGAACAAAAAAAGATTTAAATGAAAAAGAAACGGAATATTTAAGAATACTAAATTCCTCATATCATAATTTGTATATTATTACATACCAACAACTATTGGAAAAAGCAAAAAATATTTTATCATTATCTCAAAAAAATAATTTTGATTTAGAAAAACAAAATAGTAATTAAATTAAAAAATAGACCTAGTCCATTAAAGGACTAGGTCATCTTTGTCTTTTGTTTTAACTATTTCATAATCTTCATAATTATATAATTCTTCTTCTGGTAATATTTCTTTATGTTCTAATAATATAGTTGGTTTAGTGTCTATAACATTATTATTTAATTTACTATTTTACAATTCGATAATATTAACAATAGTATCAAGTCTATTTTGATACATATGAGAATATGTATTTAAAGTTTCATCAATTTTAGAATGCCCTAGATATTTAGCAACTAAAGTTATATTGGTACCACTATCAATTAATAAAGATGCACAACTATGTCTAAAGTCATGAATTCTAATATCTTTAACTCTAGTCATAAAAGCATTCTTTGTTTTTCTATCTAATAGAGTAGTAGCAGCTAATGGGTCAATATTACCGAACACATACCAAGAATCTCTAAAACCATAATAATTATCATCATCATTATATAAATCAGATAAATTTTTTAATAAAAAATTAGGTATAGGTATAGTTCTATAACTAGAACTAGTTTTAGGACTAGTAACAATATATGGTTTACCATTTTTTTTGCCTAGTACTTTTATAATATTTTTATTAATAGTTAATGTAATTTTATTAAGATTAATATCATTTTAAATTAATATTCTTAATTTATCATTTCTAAGTGCACAATAAACTTAAGTTTTTTATTATATATAAAATAAAATTATTTTTCTACAAAATTTGATACTGCTTGTTCCAAAATGGAAATTATATGTTATAATAGATATATACCAAAGGCTAGGAGGATAAGTCTATGGAAAAAAGAAAACCAATGGATATAACTATAGGTTCTAATATGAGTAAATTAAGAAAACAATTTAATTTAACTCAAAGAGAAATATGTTCTGTAGTAGGAGTAAATGCTTCAACTTATAAACATTATGAACTAGGAGATAGAATGGTACCTATTAGTGTATTACAAGACTTGGCTAAGTTTTATAAAGTATCTACCAATTACTTTTTTGAAAATATGCTAGAATTATCTATGAAAGAATCTATAGAATTATCTAAGTATGCAAATGAGGTAAGTAATAGTACACAAAAATATATTGCTATAGATTTAAAAAATCTTACTAAAGGATTAGAAGAACTTGAAATGAAAATACAAGCAAGGGCAAGACTTAGAATTAAAAATTTAAGATTAGAAAATAATAAGTCTCAAAAAGAAATAGCAAAGTATTTAGAAGTTGATTTATCTACTTATAATAAATATGAAAAAGGTAGTAGAAAATTAAGTAATGAAGTAGTTAAAAAATTAGCTGAATATTACAATATATCAGTTAGTGATATAGTTGATTAATAAATAATGACTTAATGACAGTAGAAATAGGTATAGGTTATATCTTAAGTTAATATCATGGTGTCATGAAATGGGGAGAAGTATAATGAAAAATAAAAAAGTGTTAAGAGTATTTGAAGGATTTGCGGGATATGGGGGTGGACACTTTGCCTTAGATAGATTAAAAGAAAAATATCCAAATTTTGAATTTGAAATTATAGGGTATTCAGAGATTGATAAATATGCATGCGAACTATACGATGCAAATCACAAGGACAAAAATGGAGAGAAAATAAAGAACTTTGGTGATATTACAAAGTTAAATCCAGATGATGTGCCAGATTTTGATATTTTCATGGGTGGATTTCCATGTCAACCATTTTCAACAGCCGGAATGCAAAAAGGTGTTGATGATCCATATGGAAGAGGAACATTATTTCAACATATAATGAGAATATGTGAAGCTAAAAAGCCAAAATATATATTATTAGAAAATGTTAAAGGATTTTTTTCTAAAAAATTTGAAAGTACAAGAAAGCAAATGGATAATATGCTTATAAAAATGGGATACTCTGCTTCGAAAAAAGATGAGCCATTGAGAGTAGCACTTCTTAATAGTAAAGATTATGGAGTACCACAAAATCGTGAAAGAGTTTGGATGTTTGCTAAATTAGGCGGTTTACCAAAAGATTTTTCAATGATTCCTGAACAAATACATAACGGAATGTTAATGGCTGATTTTTTAGATCCTAAAGGCCGTGTTCCTGAAGAAATGTATTTGTCAGATAAACAAATAGAACATCTTAAAGAAAAACATAATATTGATAGTTTTAAAGTAAAAAAAGCATTATGTTTTGATGTTTATAACAAAAAAATAAAAACTGATGGATATTCAATAACTATTACTATGCCGGAACATAATAGTCTAAGAGTTATTGAACCATCAAGAAATAAAGAAATAGTTAGAAAAATGTCTGTTACAGAACAATTTAGACTTATGGGGCTAGAAGGGTTAGATGGAGTAGGCAGAAAAGTAGATATTGTTTTTGGAAATCAATCTTATACTCAATTATCTAAAAGAGCAGGTAATGGTTGGGACGTTAATTTAGTTTATATTTTACTAGACCATATATTTAGTCAATTAAAAGAATTTGATGAAAACTGGTTAGATTAATTTGGAGGTAGTATGAAAGAATTAAAGTTTAAGATATCTGAGACATCGCTCAGATATGGAATGTATAATAATTATAAAAAAGGTCATACAGCTAGTGTAGAAACTGAACTTAATCAAAGTAAGGATCCAAATAAGTGGAGAAAGGATATATTACAATTACGCGGTATGGATTGCAGGGTTGATGATTATAAGATTCCTAGTGATTTAATAGCTGCTTGTAGAAAAAATGAAAAGAACAAAACTAATGTAACTGATATATTTGTTTTTGATAATATATTAGTCAATGGTGAAAAATTAGATGTTGATGCATCATATTGTATGTATATAAAAGAAGAAATATCTGAAACGGCTAACATAATTAATGCATCACATAATAGTAATACGCATTTAGGAAGACTAATGATTCATTATCCAATTTCTTTTGACTATAGAAAAGATGGCTTTAATATTAATAATAGATTAATACTTGATAAAATAATGGAAGAAAATGGTGATTATGCTTTTGTCGTTAATGGTTTTGTATACTATCCTGAAATTCATACATTAAATTTTTTAGTGAAATTAGTTGGACCAAGAGGAATTTTATTAACAAGTGTTTTTAAAGAAGGAAAAGGTGTTGGTCAAAAGTTAAAAATAGATGATAGCTTTTCTTATGAAAATAATGTCATTGTTACTTGTAAAAGAAATTTAGTAACAGGTAAAGAAGATGTTGAAATTGAAGAAGTTAATAGGACAAGAAGTAGTAATGGTTTAAAGGGTGAAGAATTTGTATATGAATTATTAAAATCAAAACTATTAGAAGATAATGATTTGTTTCATACAAGTAAAACATATAAATTTTCACCTTATGATATTGAATACATAGAAGATGGTGTAAAGAAATATATTGAAGTTAAGGCTACACAAAGTGATAAAGAAGTATTTAATTTATCATCAGGTGAATTGAAATTTATGAATGAGCATAAAGAAAATTATATTTTATATATGATTACAAATGTTAATTCAGAGTTTCCTAATTATAAAACTTATACATATAAAGATATAATGAATATGAAAATGACACCTGTAAGTTATAGAGTTACTGCGTAAGGAGGTATATATGAAAGCTGTAGATTCAAAAATTAGTAGTTTTATTGGAAATAGTGACAGAGTGTTTATAATTCCACCATTTCAAAGAAATTACGCGTGGTCAATTAATCAATGCGAGGAATTATTTTCAGATATAGTAGATTCATATAATAAAAATAATAGTCACTATATTGGGAATATTGTTTATTATGAAGGTATAAATAATTCTGCATCATTTAATGAATTTATTTTAATAGATGGACAACAAAGAATTACATCTATACTATTATTACTATTAGCAATACATAATAAATTACCAAATGATGATTATAATAAGCAAGCCATATATAACAGATATCTTACAAATAGTATTGGACCTGAAAAAAGAAGGGTAAAACTAAAACAAACTGAAAACGATGAAGATATATTTGACAAAATAATTCAAAATCAATCATTAACAGTGGATGAGAAAAAGAGTAAAATATATGAAAATTATCATTACTTTTTGCAAAAATTGGATGAAATAGAAAAAAGTATCCCATTATTAGATTTTTATAATACAATAGGTAATTTAAGTATTGTAGATTTGAATTTACAAATTGATAATGATTTAGAGGCTGTTCAAAAAATATTTGAAAAAATTAATTCAACAGGGAAACCCTTAACTACTGCTGATTTAATTAGAAATTATTTGTTAATAGCACAAACTTCTGATGAACAATTAAGATTATATAAGAATTATTGGATAAAAATAGAGGAACAATTTGTGGATACTGAATTAATATCAGATTTTGCAAAACATTATTTAATAACAAAACGTGGTGACTGGGTAGAAGAAAATAAAATGTATGCTACGTTTAAATCATATTTTTCAAATGTTGATATAACAAAAGAAGAAGTACTTGGAGAAATGCTTAGATTGTCTAAATTTTATAATTGGTTTAAATATGCTAATTCAAACAATTCAAATATAAATATGATGTTAAAAGAATTAAATATTTTAAAATCAGATGACATGTATGGATTGTTGTTGATAATATTTGATAAACTATATTATTCAGATATTAATTTGTTATCAAAAATTGTAGATTTATTAGTTGATTTTATGATAAGATACAGAATTGTATCATTATCTAATGGTAGTGCAGATTTAAGAAGTACATTATATAATTTGTTAAATAAAATTACTTCAGAAGAAATTGAACTTAATTATGATAATGTAAAAAAGGTTTTATCTAATAGTCTATCTCCAAACGGAAGATTTCCAAATGATGAGGAATTTAAAAATGCTTTACAGAGCAAGGTTAACATAAGTTATGCTAAAGCATTGCTTTATAAAATGGAGTATAAAGTTACAAGAAATATTCAAGTCGATATTGATAAAATAACAATTGAGCATATATTACCTCAAACAATGTCCGATGAATGGAAACACTATTTAGGTGGAGAAGAAAAATCAATGATTATTCATAATACATACTTAAATTGTATAGGAAATTTGGCTATGTTATCAGCGTCATACAATTCATCAAATTCTAATAAATTATGGACATTTAAAAAAAATATATTAAATGAATGTCAATTTATATTAACACAAGATGCTTCGAAGTACGACGCTTGGAATGAAAATAATATAAAAAATAGAAATATGATTTTATCTGACAAAGCAATTAAATTGATAAGTGGTCCATATCCAAGAGAAATTGAGTATTTAAGTATAGAGTCAAGTGAAGAATTTAAACCTGGTATATATAATATTTCTGATAATAGGCTAAATGTAACGGGAAGAAGTATAAAATCTTTAATTATTAACAATGATGTTTATACAATATATAACTGGAAAGATATAATTCCTAAATTATGTGAAAAACTTTATGAGATTGATCCTAAAAAGCTTCAAGAGGTTATGAGTACAAATAAAATTCATAAATCAACAAGCAAAAGAAATTACCCATTTGGAAAGGATCCAATTTTCTCTTTTGATAAAAAATATCTTGTTTCTGAATTTTATTTTGAACCACTAAAATGCTATATTGAATGTTCATTGAGTGCGAATGCAGCTTGTAGATATGCTTGCGAATTATTGAGGGCATTTAAGATGGAAGAAAATGTAAAAATTGAATTGGGATAAAAAATATGAAGTAGTTTTACAACTACTTTTTTGTAGTATAATAATGAACTAAAAAAGGTAATTACTTTGACTGAAGAAGAATTTAAAAAAATACAATCAGAATTAACTGAAGATCAAATAAGACAATTACTATATCTATTTCAAAAAGATAAACTTGTTGAGCTAAAAGAACTAGCACGAAAAAAATGCAAAACTAAATTTGTAAATGTAATGAGAAGATATATCAATAAGTTCTTTAAAGAATTAGAAAATGATAAAGAATTTAAAAGACCAGAAACAGTAAACTTATTAAATCAAACTAGAAAAACGTTGAATAATGTTCACAAATTTATTAAAAATAAAGAAGTAGTGGATGCCAATTCATTATTAAGATTTGCTTTTGAAAATCTTATAATGGGTATGATGATTAACGAAAACGAAAATACTTATACAGAATTTATAAATTTATCTATAGATAATACAACTAGACAATATACTAAGCCTCAAAAATTAAGAAATGACTTTAGAAATGTCTTACGTAAATTATATGGAGACTTATTTATAGAAATGAGCAATAGGAATTTAAAAGAAATGCTGGATGAATTTTATGATAAAATGTGTTTGTTTACTCATAGTTCAATAGTAATTAATGCTATGATAGAAATAGAAAAAGATAATGATTTATATATATATATGTTGTAGCCTTAAAACAAAATGCTTTCTTTGTGGAAATACTATTATATTTATGTTTAAAATATTTATGTAATTATAAAAAAGACCCAATTGATATTCCATATGTTGTATTAGGTTGGTATGTTTTGATTAGTGATATCCCCAAAGAAAAGGTTATACCAGAAAAAATGGAAAAACTAAAAAAATTATTATACGCAGATTTGAATAAAGAATATTTAGAAAAGAATAAAGAAAATGTTGATTTTTTGACTGAAGAAGCAAAAAAGTTACAAGAAAATATACAAAGGAATCCTACTTGATTTGTAGAACTTTTAGTAGCATTAGTTAAGTAAATTCTAGGTACACTTTTAGGTGCACAAACCTATAAATTTCATTAAATTTAAGTAAATTTTAATAAACTTAAAATATAAAATAAGGGCTTTAATATTTTATAAAACTAGTCAAATTAGAACCAGGTCGCCCCTGAAGAGAACGAAAACTCTAAAATTTTTATTAGATTTTAATAATCAAATAATTTACAATTATAGTCAAATAATAATTCATTAATATTAGATATTTTATAAATTTTGTTAATAAAACAAAATCTAATTATCAAGTCATAACGATTATTCTTTGGTAATGAATACGATGCACTATTTAAAAGTATATCAATTTCTTGTTCATTAAGTTCAAGTGATAATCCTAAAAGGATAACAGTTTCTTTACTTGGATGATATTTTTTATCATTTCTTATTTTTGAAAATAATCTTCTATCAATATGTACCTTATTATAAACATCACTATCTTTTAAATTTCTATCATCTATCATTTTAAAAAGAGTTGTTTGAAAGTCATTATATTTATTTTCGTTGTTTTCAATATATTTATCTATATTAGAATCATTTATTTCATTAGTAACATCAATTGACGAAATACTGTAGTATTCATTTTCTTCAAATTCATCATTTTTAGGTATATCTTTTATTCGTGTTATAAAGTTTTTAAAAAATTTTTTTCTGTTATTGCTTTTTTCTATATTTTCTTTTAAATATTGTTTAAGTTCTTCTTTCATATATATCATCCTTTTCGTGAAATATTATACCATATAGTATATATTTGTCGCTTATTTAGCGACCTTTTTTAAGTTTTATTTTGGTAATATATTAATGAAAAGAGGAGTGGTATTAATGAAAAAAGAAGTAACAGATATTGTTTTTTTACTTGATAGAAGTGGTTCAATGTCAGGATTGGAAAATGATACTATAAAAAGTTATAATAATTATTTGGAAAGGATGAAAAGTCAAAATGTAAGAGTAACAACAGTATTATTTGATGATAAGTATGAATTTGTTACAGAACAAACAAATATTAAAAATGTAAAAAAGATGGACAAAAGAACATATTATACAAGAGGGAGTACTGCACTATTAGATGCGATTGGAAAGACTATAAAATATTTAGATTGTATAAATCCAAAAAAAGTTTTATTTATTATAACAACAGATGGATATGAAAATTCATCTATAGAGTATAGTAAGAATATGATAAAAAAATTAATTGAAAATCATAATAATTGGGAATTTATATTTTTAGGTGCTGATATTGATTCATATACAGAAGCTTGTTCTATAGGTATTAAGAAAAACAGAATATCAAATTATTGTAAATCTAAAAAAGGAATAAAAAAAGTTTTTGATAGGTTAAAAAATTTATCAGAGATGTATTATGAAAGTAATTGTATTTCAGAAGATTGGAATGATGGATTAGAAGATGACTAAAATATAAATTAAAACAAAATCTCAATAAAATGAGATTTTTTATATAATGTAGTAATATTGTAGTAAAATTGTAGAAAAACATTGACAATGAATTTTTCTAGTGATATATTTAATTCAGGAGGTTGAGAAATTTATGGAAAATGTAAGTGAAGAAATGACAAAGGAAGAATTATTGGATTTATTTAGTAAGTATGATTTAGTTGAGTTAACTGCAATGAATACAGTTTTAAATTATGCAAAGAATGTTGATACAGTAGAAGCACAAACTGCAATTAGAAAGGTATTTGATGATGCTGATGATGAAGTTAGTGAAGATTATGGATTTTTTATGCGTCACTATACACCTTCAATGTCTATGATTAATAAAAAATCAGATTTTTTAACTAAGAGAGAGGCAAAATATTTATTACAATTTGCAAATGATGCTAAAAAATATTTTGAAGATATTAAATTATCTGAACCAAACATTAATGTCGAACATGAATTGCTTGAATTATACAAAATAACAGATTCTTTAAATTCAATAGCAACAAAAAATGTTATAAAATTAAATTTAATAAAAAAGAAATAATGTATTGTGAGGTAAAAAATGGAAAATAAAACAAGTGCTATTAACATACAAGTAGATAGTAATGTAAAAAAAGAAGCAACAGATGTATTAACTGAACTTGGTTTATCAATGAGTTCTGCAATAAATTTATTTTTAAAACAAGTTGTTAAAAAAAATGGTATTCCATTTGAAATAACTAATGTATCACCTAAGAAAAAAATATTAGATGTTGTATGTGGATTAATTATGAAAGATGGAAAATGCTTAATTGCACAAAGAAAAAAAGAAGATCATTTATATGGTAAATGGGAATTTCCAGGTGGAAGAAGAGTAGGGCTTGAAGATGAAAAGAAAACTCTTGATAGAGCATTTACTGAAGTACTTGGAATTAATACAAAAATAAATGATTATATTACACATAGTATATGTGAATATCCAGGTCATATAGTAGATTTAAAATTATATGAATGTGATTATATAAGTGGTGATTTTAAATTAAATATTCATTCAGATTATAAATGGGTAGCAATTGAAGAACTATTAGATTATGATTTAGCAGATGCAGATGTTATCTTAACTAAATTTTTAATAAAAAAATATATAGAAGAAGCTAAAGAAAATAATAAATAAAGGAGTGCATAAAAATGATGGATTTTAGAAAATTACAAAAAGATGTTTATCAAAATAAAGTTGATAAAGGATTTAATACAACAGATGTAAACAAAGAATTTTGTTTAACATATGCAGAACTTGCAGAAGCATATGATGCTTGGCTTAAGAAAAAAGATGATGTTGGTGAAGAACTTGCAGATGTTGTTATATTTACAATGGGCTTATCAGAAATATTAGGTGTAGACTTAGAAAGTGAAATAATAAAATTAATAAAAATTCTAAAAGAGTTTATAAAACTGTAGATGGAGTTTTAATGAAGGTAAAATCAGAATAATGGAAACATTTGATATGAGTAAAGAAGAACTTGAAGTTTTTTTTAATAAATATAATATATCAGAATTAGAAGCGTTTAAAGTAATTATGCAATACGTTTATGATTATGAAAAAGAAGAAATAGAAAAAATTTTAAATTCTGTCAAAAATAATAAAGAACAAAATTATAAAGAGGTTTGCTTTAAAGAAGAGTTTAATCTATCTAATATAACTGATAAAAATGATTTGTTAAATGATAAAGAATTAGTATTTTTATACAAAATAGTAAATGATGCATTGCTTTGCTTAAGTAGCATTAAACATATGGATGTTGAATATGAAACAATAGAAACATCGAAAATAGAAAATTCTTTGTATGATAAAATAAGTAGAAAAAGTAATGGCATTAAAATTTTAAAATTAATAGAAGAATAGAGAAAATTTACTATGAACGAATTAAAATTTGATAAAATAGTTAAATCTAATTTAGAAGATATTGCGGTAATTGAATATGGAATAATTGAAGGAAATAATACAATTGTTTTTATAAAATCTGGACAAAATGGTTCAATATATGGTTACAATAATAAATATATTAAAATGGCTAAAAGATTAAATAAAAAGTATAAATGTACAGTTATATGTTCATCAAATCCATTTGATGGAAATAATCCTCTTGATAATGCATTTACCGTAATAGAAAAATATACATCAAAATTTGAAGATTATAAAGTATATTATTTAGGTTTTTCAAATGGTGCGTTAATAGGTGCATATTTTGGTATAAATTATCCTAAAATAAAAAGAATGTTACTTGTAAATATGCCTTTAATTTATGATATAAATTTAATAAAAAATAATCTTAATAATTTTAATAATGAAAAAGTAACAATTGTGTATGGATCACTTGATTATTCTATTAATTTACTTGAAAATATTAATGACATTAAGTCAAATAGATTAGATATTAAAGTTATTTTAAATGAAGATCATTATTTTAGTAAAGATGAAGAAGATTTTTATTCTTTAACAGAAAAATATTTATTTTATAAAGAATAAAATTTATGAATATGAAAATAGAACTAAAAATTCTATTTTTTCTTTCAAAAATCTACAAAATATGATATAGTTGATATAGGTTAGATGATAACGGGGAAATTTGGTATGAATAGAGAAAAAGAAAGAAATTCTTCTTATGAATTAATGAGAATAGTTTCCATGTTTTTGATAGTACTATATCATGTTATACTTCATGGAAAAATGATAGAAAATTGTGAAAATGCAGGATTGAAAATATTATTAGAATTGATTAAGTTTTTTACATTAGTACATGTTAATTCTTTTATTCTTGTTACTGGATATTTTCAAATTAACAGTAAATTTAATCAAAAGAAGTTGTGGAGTTTAATCGGATCTAATTGGTTTTATAGATTAGCAATACTGGTATTATTTTCAATTTTTGGAATTGTAAATCTAGATAAAGTAACAATGGTTATGGAAGGTTTTCCAATAAACTTAAATGAGTATTGGTTTTTTAAAAATTATTTATTGTTATATTGTTTAGTTCCGTTCATAAATAAAGGGATTTTAAGTATGAATAAAAAAACTTTTCAAAAAATGATAATTGTGATGTTTATTGTATTTTCTATTGTTCCTGCCGTAACCGGAGGAGAGTTCTTTTTTAATAATGGTTTTTCATTGTATCAATTTATATTTTTATATATATTAGGAGCTTATTTAAGAAAGTACCCTATTGATAAAAGTTATATTTTCAAAATCATGTCAAAAAATATGTATAAAATTGTATTGGTTACTATATTTTTTGTATGTTTAATCAGTAATTATGTTTTATATTCTTATGCTGATTCAATTTCATGGATAAATTCTGGTTTTAAAACAATAAGTAATTATATTAGATGGACTAGTGAAAATTATAGTTGCCCATTTGTAATAATTCAGAGCATAGCATACTTCTTATATTTTGGTACGTTAGATTTTAAAAGTAAATTTATAAATAAAATTGCTTCATTAACGTTTGGAATTTATTTAATACATGATAATAATTTTATGAGAAGAAATATATATATATGGCTTAAAATAGATAATGGTCCAATATATTCATATAATTTTATTATATATATGCTTATTATTGCTATAGTAATATTTGTTGCATGTATGTTAATAGAATTTATAAGACAAACTTGTTGTAGAAAAATACAAAATTTAAAATTCATCCAAATTATAAAGGATAAATATTATAATTATATTAGAAATATTTCC
>ERZ1034901.447-NODE-447-length-32865-cov-26.803566_pt1 | contig 32865 bp, 28 predicted proteins | sample MGYA00520628_ERZ1034901 | MGnify/ENA primary metagenome ERZ1034901 (study PRJEB33766, sample SAMN09781783) | gut metagenome | biome: gut microbiome | host: Homo sapiens | place: Madagascar | study: EMG produced TPA metagenomics assembly of the PRJNA485056 data... | reverse complement strand
TGTTTGAGTGTTATGCTGAGGCGCAGCCTATCTTATGCAAAGATAGTGCAAGGTCTGGCTTGCAAACAAAAAAAGTGTACAAGTTGTACACAAATAATGTTTCCCGTGTTAAGCAACCAACAAGCAACACTACGGCGTAGCCCTTATGTTCTTGAGGCACGTGGACGTCAGTCCGTGGCCTTCTGCCGCGAAGCGGTCTTATGTCCTTATGTCCTTTTGTTCTTATGTTTACCGCGTTAGCGGCTGCCAAGCCACGCTACGGCGTTAGTTCTGTTTGCATATCTGTATATCTGCGGGCATCGCTCGCCTTGGCCGCTAACGCGGGGAACATAAGAACAAAAGGACATAAGGACATAAGACCGCTTCGCGGCTGAAGGCCACGGACTAACGTCTGCGTGACCTCAAGAACATAAGGGCTGACGCCTTAGTGCCTTGGCCGCTAACGCGGTAACCATAAGAACAAAAGAACATAAGTACATAAGGCCGCTGCGCGGCTTTAGGCCACGGACTAACGTCCGCGTGGCCTCAAGAACATAAGGGCTGACGCCTTAGTGTTACAAGTGGTAATGCTACGGCGTCAGTTCTTTAGCATATTACTACATTAACATATTAGCATATTACCACATTAACATATTAGCATATTCCCGCATTAGCATATTAGCCCGCGCACACAAACTCGCTACACTCTGCACTTTTACAACATAAACAGTTGATAATCAATACATAAAAGCGTGTAGACACCATCATTATTTGTCTGCACTGCCGTCTGCACGCATCAGATTTGCCACAGCGTAACAACAGTTATGGGGGCAAGACTTTTCTGTCGGAGCGACAGAAAAGTCTTGTCCCCATAACAAACCCCTCAGAGTGCGATGTCTGATACAGCAGCGTGTGCAGACAAATTAAGCGGTGTGTATACAAATTTTGGCGTTATCTACACGCTGTAAAGTGCTCTGTATCAGCGCTATTATAAGGAAAAGTGCAGAGTGCAGACAGTTTTACAAGATATTGTATGTAAGGGTAGGTGAGTGTTCTGCTTATTGCCATGTAAATCTGTCATTGACATAGCGTCATCCTCAAGCAGACAGCCTTGATAGGCTATAGTTTAGGAATGGGAAATAGTACAAGCCCCTACAAACCTGTACAAAACTGTGCATTCGTGTAAAAAACCATAGCTGTAGGGGCTTATATCGAATATTTTTGCGATATTTGCATAAACCTATGTCTTTGATAATACGGGTAAATATAGTCTATAAGTCGTATATCTGATGTAAATGTACTGAAAACCAACGTATTACGATTTGTAAACTGTTGCAAACGATGTTGTTGTCAAATAATTGACGCACAAAGACATACCAAGGCCAAAGCCTTTAGACAACGAAAATAAAAAGATATTGCGCGTCGTCCACCTGCTAATGAGGTGGGTGGAGACCACTCTTTACAAACAAGAAAAGCAATCACTATACATGGAATTTTCTGCAAAGCAAATAGCCGAGTATCTTGGCGGTACAGTTGAAGGTGATGAAAACGCCTCTGTAAAAACCTTTGCCAAAATAGAGGAAGGCGTGAAAGGTGCCATATCTTTCCTTGCTAACCCGCATTATGCACACTACCTTTACGACACCCAGTCGAGTATTGTGCTCGTAAATAAGGATTTCAAGCCAGAACACGAGGTGCACACCACACTGATACGTGTGGAGAATGCCTATGAGGCCATAGCCCGTTTGCTTACGCTCTATCAGTCGACCATGCAGAAGCGCACAGGCATTCACCCCTTGGCCTGTGTGGCTGAAACGGCTACGGTGGGCGAGGGTAGCTATGTGGGCCCGTTTGCTTATGTAGGTGAACACGCCGTTGTGGGCAAGGGCTGTCAAATATATGCCGGCGTGGTGATAGAGGAACGTGCCACCGTGGGCGACGATTGCTTGTTCTATCCCAACGTGTCGGTATACCACGATTGTAAAATTGGCAACCGTGTGACGCTGCATTCAGGTTGTGTGATAGGTGCCGATGGTTTTGGTTTTGCTCCTGCTGCCGATGGCTATGAGAAAATTCCTCAAATAGGTATTGTTATCATTGAGGACGATGTAGAAATAGGTGCCAACACTTGTGTTGACCGTTCAACCATGGGCTCGACCATTGTGCGCAAGGGCGTTAAGCTTGACAACCTCGTGCAGGTGGCACACAACTGCGAGGTAGGCGCCAATACTGTGATGTCGGCCCAGGTGGGTGTGGCAGGTTCTACCAAGATTGGTGAATGGTGTATGTTTGGCGGACAGGTAGGCATAGTGGGCCACGCTGTGATAGGCGACCGTGTGCTTTGTGGCGCCCAGGCAGGCATAGCAGGCAGCATACGCAAGGGCCATGTGACAATACAGGGCAGTCCGGCAATCGATGCCAAGAACTTCATGCGCTCGAGCGTGGTGTTCAAGTATCTGCCCGAAATGCGTCAGGAAATAGAGGCGCTCAAAAAGGAAATACAGGCGCTGAAGGCAAAATAGCGTGCGTAAAATGCACTTGGCGGCGCAGAGGCAAAGTAAGTTGAGTCTCGGCCCTGGGGCGCTTTGGCATTTGCACGGTATGTGCTGCTCAATTTCGAAAATCAAATCATATTATCCATACAAAACAGAGGACAGTTGCTTGTAATTGTCCACATCATATAACATTATGTTAAAACAGCAAACATTGGCCGGCAGTTTCTCGCTCTATGGCAAGGGGCTGCACACCGGACTCAGTTTGACGGTGACATTTAATCCCGCCCCTGAGAATCATGGCTATAAAATACAACGCATAGACCTTGAGGGCGAACCCATAATTGAGGCCATAGCCGAGAATGTGGTAGACACCTCGCGCGGCACAGTGGTGGCAAAGGGCGAAGCCCGATGCAGCACCATTGAGCATGCCATGGCTGCACTTTATGCCATGGGTATTGACAACTGCTTGATACAGGTGAATGGTCCGGAGTTCCCTATCCTTGATGGTAGTTCTATACTTTACGTTGAAAACATCAAGCGTGTGGGTGTGGTGGAACAGAATGCTCCCAAGGACTTTTATGTGATAAAGAAGAAGATCGAGTTCCGCGATGAGGAGACCGGTTCGTCTATTATCATACTGCCCGACGACCAGTTCTCGATCACTACCATGATATCGTTTGAGTCGCAGTTTATCAACAGTCAGTTTGCGACCCTTGACGACATGGCCAATTTTGAAACAGAAATAGCCTCGGCACGTACATTCGTGTTTGTACGCGAAATTGAACCTCTGCTCAAGGCCGGCCTTATCAAGGGCGGCGACTTGGACAATGCCATCGTTATATACGAGAAGCAAATATCGCAAGAGGCGCTCGACCGCTTGGCCGACCACCTGCACGTGGAGCATCGCGACGCTACAAAGCTTGGCTATGTGCAGGACCGTGCCTTGGTATGGCAGAACGAACCCGCACGCCACAAGTTGCTCGACATCATAGGCGACATGGCCCTTATAGGCCGTCCGATAAAGGGCAGAATTATTGCCACACGTCCGGGACACACCATCAACAATAAATTTGCGCGCCAAATGCGTCGCGAAATCCGTCAGCACGAAATACAGGCGCCAAACTACGACCCCAATGAAGAGCCGCTGATGGACGTTAACCGCATACGCGAGTTGTTGCCGCACCGCTACCCCATGCAGTTGGTGGACAAGGTGGTAGAGACTGGCTCAAACTTTATTGTGGCTGTAAAGAATGTGACGTCGAACGAAGCCTTCTTCCAAGGTCACTTCCCGCAGGAGCCTGTCATGCCCGGCGTGTTGCAAATTGAGGCTATGGCCCAGGCAGGTGGCTTGCTCGTGCTCAACTCTATTGAGGAACCCGAGCGGTGGAGCACTTACTTCCTGCGCATAGACGATGTGAAATTCCGCAAGAAGGTGGTGCCGGGCGATACGCTCCTGTTCAAGGTAGAGCTGATGGCACCAATACGCCATGGCATTTCGACAATGCACGGTTTTGCCTTTGTGGGCGAGACAGTGGTGATGGAGGCCACCTTTACGGCTCAGATAGTTAAGAATAAGTAAGAGCTTGCAAGGCTCTCATGCATATAAAGATTAAATATGATTAGTCCGTTAGCATACATACACCCAGAGGCTGTGATAGGCGAGGGTTGTGAGATTGGTCCGTTTTGTTACATCGACAAGAATGTGGTAATAGGCAAAAATAACCACCTGATGAACAGCGTAACGCTGCTGTCGGGTGCGCGCATTGGCGATGGAAACCGCATTTTTCCGGGTGCCGTGATCGGTGCCATACCACAAGACCTCAAGTTTAAGGGTGAGGAAACTACCGCCGAGGTGGGCGACAACAACACCATTCGCGAGAATGTGACCATTAACCGTGGTACTGCCGCAAAAGGCAAGACTGTGGTAGGCTCAAACAACTTGCTGATGGAGGGTATGCATGTGGCACACGATGCTGTGGTGGGTAATGGTTGCATCATTGGCAACACTACCAAAATAGCCGGTGAGGTGGTGATAGACGACTTTGCCATCATTTCGGCTTGTGTGCTGATACACCAGTTCTGCCATGTGGGCAGTTATGTGATGGTGGGTGGCGGTACACGCACCAGCCAGGACATACCGCCTTACTGCATGGCAGCCCGTGAGCCGGTGGCCTATTGTGGCTTGAACTTGGTGGGCTTGCGCCGTCGTGGTTTCAGTCGTGAGCTGATTGAAAACATACACAACACTTACCGCTTGCTCTACCAGCGCGGCAAACTGCGTGAAGAGTGCTTGCAGGAAATACGCGAAACGGTGCCAATGAGTCCGGAAATTGAGTATATTCTCGACTTTATAACATCGTCAAAACGCGGTATTATTAAATAGGCCTACCTATAAACACCGACTTAATAATATGGTATACAGAATAAAATTTATATGCGAGGAGGTGGACGGCTTTGTTCGCGAGGTGAAAATCGACAGCGAGGCAAGCTTCCTTGACTTGAATAAAATAATACTCGAATCGTGTGGCTACCCCGATGACCAAATGACTTCGTTCTATTTGTGCAACGACGAATGGGAACGCGGCGAGCAGGTAACACGTGAGGATATGGGTCTTGGCGACTCAGATGAGGACATCTATGTGATGGACAGCACACGTCTGTCAGAGTTGATAGAGGACGAGGAGCAGCGCCTGGAATTTGTGTTCGACCCATTCAACAACCGCAGTTTCTACCTTGATGTGAAGGAACTCATACCTGGTGAACATCTTGCCAAGGCAGAGATTGTACGTTCGAAGGGTGATGCGCCCCAGCAGATTGAGGGTATGGACGATGACCCTGTAACAGCCATAACTGCCAAAAAGAATAAGGGGGCTTCGGCTGCTGACGATGATTATGCAGATGATGCCATATTTGGTGGCGCCTCGTTCAATGATGATGAAATAGATTTGGACGGCTTCGAAATATCTGAAGGCGCCCCGTACGCGTAATTGCTGACTAAGTTGTTGAACTATCTAATTCAGCAAGGGCGGGCTGAAAGCTCGGGTGTTCAAAATCGGCTTCAAGAACGACACTGATTTTGGGCATTTTGAGTTGACAGAAACGCGCTGCAAAAAAACGCGAGCACCAAACGCGAGCACTAATGGGGGCGACGCGTCCCGCGTCGGGATAATGAAAAGGAAAGATACAAACTCTACTAAATAATAGCTGCATTTTTTCCGACGCGAGACGCGTCGCCCCCATTAGAGGTAGCGTTTGGTGCTTGAGCCCGTTCGTATGTTTACTTTTCACCGGACAGCAAAAACAACGAATAATATGCCCGAAAACGGTCACGCTTTCGATGCCGATTTTGAACACCCAGGCTTTCAGCCCGCCTTTCCTAAATCCGAAACTATAAAAGAATACGATAGAACTGATGTCCGTCAAAGGGGAATGACCAGATGCGTCATGCCGGTGAAGGACATCAGTTGTTTGTTATTCGGTAACGACATTTAATAACGTGCTATTTTGAACAAGACACTAAAGGTAATAATCGGTCCGACGGGGGTGGGCAAGACGGCTTATGCCCTGCAACTGGCAGAGCAGTATGGCTGCCCCATACTCAATGCTGACTCGCGGCAGATATATCGTGACATACCCATAGGAACCGCTGCACCTACAGCTGAGGAACAGGCCCGTGTTAAGCATTACTTTGTGGGCACACTCGGACTTGAGGACTATTACAGTGCGGCACAGTATGAGCAAGATGCCATGGCGTTGCTCACCAAATTGTTTGCAGAGCATGACACGCTGGTGATGGCCGGAGGATCGATGATGTACATCGATGCGGTGTGTAATGGCATAGACGACATACCCACGGTGGACGATGAGACACGCGCCTTGCTCAAGACACGCTATGAGCAGGAGGGGCTTGAACCTTTGGTGGCCGAACTGCGCTTGCTCGACCCCGAATATTATGACATTTGTGACAAGCGCAACCCCAAACGCGTGGTGCATGCGCTCGAAATATGCTATATGACGGGACGCACTTTCACCTCGTTCCGGGTGCGCAAACAGGTGCAGCGCCCATTTAATATAGAGAAAATAGCTTTGAACAGGCCGCGCCCCGAATTGTTTGACCGTATCAACCGACGTGTGGACTTGATGATGGAGGAGGGGCTGCTTGACGAGGTGCGCCGCGTGTTGCCCTACCGGCAGTGTAACTCGCTCAACACGGTGGGCTATAAGGAGTTGTTCAAATATCTTGATGGCGAATGGACACTCGACTTTGCACTCGACAAAATCCGTCGCAACTCGCGTGTCTATGCCAAAAAGCAACTTACTTGGTTTAAGAAGGACGCCGGTGTGAGGTGGCTCGAGTTGTAACTGCGCGATGGTTGGCAGGAGGCTGGCAGACGTGGGGGTGGCTGGTAGATGGTCGTTATCGTACGGCACCGGCCTTGTGCTTAATATTTTTTTATCGCATAATTTTTGCCTTCCGTTAGCATTACATTAACTTTGCAGCATATTAGGCATTGCCGTGATTGGGACTGAAACAAAATGTAGCCTTGTCAATACAGTGGCAATGTAAAACAAATACACACAAATTTACTACAATGAGTAGCAATATTATCAGTAAAGTGGCACAGCCCTTGTGCAAGTTGGGACGAGGTGTGCGCAACGGTTGGAACTGGTATAAAGGACAATATAAAGGTCGCCCCTGGTGGTATAAGACTATTACAGCCATTTGGTCGTTCTTTGCTTTTGTCATTTTTTATTGTTTCGCCGTATACTTCAATTTGTTCTGGCTGTTTGGCAAGTCGCCTTCGATTGAAGATATTATAAACCCTAAAACGGCAGCAGCCTCTGAAATATATAGTGCTGATGGCAAGTTGCTCGGCAAATATTTCAATGAAAACCGCTCGCCAGTGCCTTACGACTCAATCAGTCCGGCTTTCTTCGAAGCTTTGGTGTCGACTGAAGACGAACGCTTCTTTCAACATCATGGCATAGACTATCGTGGTATGTTTGCTGCGGCAAAAGATGCCACTCATGGCCATGCACGTGGTGCCTCTACCATCACGCAACAGTTGGTGAAGAATATGTTTCGCGTGCGCACGCAATATTCAACGGGCTTGCTCGGCAAGGTGCCCGGACTGCGCATTGTGATAATGAAGAGCAAGGAGATTATCATTGCGCGCTTGATAGAATTGTTCTGCGATAAGAAGCAGATACTCGAGATGTATGCCAATACTGTTGACTTTGGCTCGAATGCTTTCGGCATCAAAACCGCTGCCAAAACTTATTTCAGCACAACACCGCTCGACTTGAAACCCGAGGAGGCTGCTGTGCTTGTTGGTCTGCTCAAGGCCACATCGGCATACAATCCGAAAATAAATCCTGAAAACTCAAAGAAGCGTCGTAACACGGTGCTCAGCAACATGTATTCGCATCGTGCCATGCTGTCGGAACGCTTTGGCGATGTGTATATTGCTGATAAGCAGACGCTCGAAAGATTGCAGAATAAGCCTATCGACTTGAAGTTTAGCGTAGAGAATGCTTACGATGGACAGGCTCTCTATTTCCGCGAAGCATTGAAGGATTATATGGAGAAGAATTTTCCCGACCTCGATGTGTACTCTGATGGCTTGAAGATATATACAACGCTCGACTCGCGTATGCAACAGTATGCCGAGAAGGCTGTGCACGACCAAATGAAGGTGGTGCAACGCAATTTTGATGCACACTGGCGTGGTGTGGGCGACCCTTGGTGTGACGAAAAGGGGAATGTGATACCTGGATTTATTGAGGACAAGGTGCGCAAGACTGATACCTATAAAATGTTGCAGGCAAGGTTCCCCAATAACCCCGACTCGGTAGATTATTACCTGAACAAGCCCCACGATGTGACTTTGTACAGCTATGACGGACCGGTGCACAAGACCATGTCAACCGTCGACTCGCTGAAGTATATGGTGAAATTCATGCACACGGGTTTCGTGGCAATGGAACCTGAAACGGGTTATGTGAGAGCTTATGTGGGCGACATCGATTTTAAGACGTGGAAATACGACAAGGTGCGCTCTATGCGTCAGCCTGGTTCAACGTTCAAACTCTTTGTGTATGCTACCGCTATGAAACAGGGCTTGACACCGGCCGATACGCGCAAGGACGAATACATACGTATGCGTGTGTATGACAAGTTTAAGCACGATAGCGTTTATTGGCAACCGCATAATGCCAATGGCCGTTTTTCAAACGCTGAAATGCCCCTGCGCTCGGCTTTTGCGCGCAGTGTCAACACCATTGCTGTAAAACTTGGTCAGGAGGTTGGCATATCTAATGTGATTCAAACAGCACAGGATATGGGCATCAAGTCACCGCTTGATGACAATCCGTCGTTGGCTTTGGGCTCTAATGACGTGAACCTTTTCGAATTGGTTAATGCTTATGGCACCGTAGCGGACGATGGTATTCATCAGGAACCGGTGATGGTGACAAAGATTGTTGATGCTGACGGAAACACCATATTCGAGGCTAAGCAAGAGGAGGGCACCCGCGCCCTGCCGCAAACTGCCGCTTTCTATATGCAGAAACTGTTGGAGGCTGGTGTGCGCGATGCTGGCGGTACATCGCAGACTCTGGGTGCAGGTATGTACCTCGGCCCATTCTCAAACCAACTGGATATGGGTGGTAAAACAGGTACGTCAAACAATCACTCTGATGCTTGGTTCGTGGGCGTGACACCGAGCCTTGTGGCTGGCGCTTGGGTTGGTGGCGAATATCGCAGCATACACTTCCGCACGGGCGCTTTGGGACAGGGCAGCCGTACAGCACTGCCCATTGTGGCCCAATTCTTCCGCAGTGTGATGGACGATGCCTCGCTTCGCGGCAAATATCAACGCAAGTATGGCATGCCCCCTTCTGATGTGGCACCTTCAACTTATGAGGCTGTTTATAACGCTCCGGCTGCAAAGAACGACTCGCTGTCGAACGACTCGCTTTCAGTAAACGAAGAATATGATGATGAAAACTTGTTGGGCGGCGAAGGTCATAGCGAAGGTCATGAGGCTGGTGCCGATGCCGCAGAGTCGCATAACGAGAATGCAGCAACCCATAAAGAAGGCAATGCGCATAACAACAATGCTGCATCATCGGTATCTTCCTCTCAAGGCAGTGCACAATCTGCTACAAAGAAGGAGAAGAAGGAGAGAAAATCAAAGAAGAACAATAATAACCCTGAAGCTTTCTTTGATTAGTGAGTATTGCTTCAAGGTAGAATAATAAAAGGAGGTTGGAACGCAAGTGTGTTCCAACCTCCTTAATTGTTATATTTGTATTATTGCTGTCCGATATTTGCAGCATATAGTATTGGTACCCTTCTCTTAAGATGTATGGGCAACTTAACAGTAAACTGTGTCGTGTGGCAGATTAGGCGTCATCGTGCTGTGATGTGAAAGCACGATTGGTTCTTTTCGTATTTTACATAGCATACTCCCATTTCGCGCATATCGTTGAGCACCTCGGCAAGGATAGATTTATAAACCGTCACCCATCGCATTTCGCATTTACCATCGGGCTGAATTTCCAAAAAGCGGTTGTACGACACATCGAATGTCGTGCCAAATTGGTGGCACGAGTTTTCTGATGCGTTTTGATTAAAGTTGCGTAGTTTTTGCACGTCCTCCTTTGTGCGTAGCACCGACGTGATGAGCAGTTTGTGTGGAGGGTAGCCCTTTGTGGCCAACGAGTCGTTGAAGGCCCTTGCTATGACATTGAGCAGTCGAGCTGCCCGTGGTACAAGGTAGGGGATAGATTGGTGCAGGCGTTGCACATGGTAAAAAGGATTGTCGGCAATGTAGACCAACTCCTGCATGTGCTTGTGTGCTTCCTCGCGGTTTTGGATTTGCGGAATGCCAAGGCGCTTGGCAGTAGCCAGTTGCACATCATTCAGGTCGGGAAAGGAGGTTTCAAATCGTGGCACACTTGTCACGCGGTTTTTGACACGACTACCGTCTTTGCGTAGCAGAATGGGCTTGTTGCGCACGGTGAGCAACAGTTTGTCAACTTTGGCAGCTTGCAACTCTATGCTGTCGGGCGTGTGCGATTTGATTTCGCTTTTGTCATTGTCGTTATTGGCCAGTCGTGGCAACCGCCACTCAGGGTGTGTGCATTTAAGTATGCCAAGCGTGATGAATATAATGCCGAAACCCACGATGAAATGTATGCGACGCGGTTTGTAAAAGTTCTTCATAAAGGTGTTACTTGCTTTGAAATGTAAAGTTTGCGCGAAAATGCGTTCACAAAGTTAGCGCATTTCGGTGGTATTTTTTAATTTTGCAGATAAATAAAACTGAAATAATAAAGGCAGTCCTATAAATGGGCTGGTACAAACTTTTTCATGATAGAGAAGCATTTCATACTTGAGGAGGCCGACCCCGTCATATTTTATGGGGTAAACAACGTGAACATAAAGATGTTGCGTGCCTTGTGTCCGAAATTACGTATTATGGCGCGCGACAATGTGGTGCGTGTAATGGGTGGTGAAGAGGACATGGCTGATTTTGAAGATGTGTTTCAAAAGCTTGAAAAGCATTGTGCCAAATTCAACCGTCTGGCAGAGGAGGATATACTCAATATAGTAAAAGGGCATACAACCAATGCCGAAACGTCGCAAGACGTAATAGTGTACAGCACGGGTGGCAAGCCCATCACGCCGCGCTCTGAAAATCAGCGCAAATTGGTTGAAGCCTACGACAAATGTGACATGATTTTTGCCGTTGGGCCGGCAGGTTCGGGAAAGACCTATACTGCCATAGCCTTGGCTGTGCGTGCTTTGAAAAGCAAGGCGGTAAAGAAAATCATATTAAGCCGTCCCGCTGTTGAGGCTGGTGAGAAACTTGGTTTCTTGCCGGGTGACATGAAGGACAAGATTGACCCCTACTTGCAGCCCTTGTATGACGCGTTGCAAGAGATGATTCCGGCAGCCAAACTGCAGGAGTACATGGACACCAATGTCATTCAGATAGCGCCGTTGGCCTTTATGCGTGGCCGCACGCTGAATGATGCAGTGGTGATACTTGACGAGGCGCAAAACACCACCTCGGCACAGATAAAGATGTTCCTGACCCGTATGGGCTGGAATACCAAAATGATCGTGACAGGTGACCGCACGCAGATAGACTTGCCGTTGTCGCAAAAAAGCGGTCTTGTCGAGGCCCAGCGTATATTGCAGGGAGTTGATGGCATAGCTTTTGTTGAAATGACGCAGAAGGATATCATTCGCCATAAACTTGTTACACGTATAGTCGAGGCGTACAAGCGTGAGGACGATCGTGTAAAGCAACTGCGCGAGCAGCGAGAAAACGAAAGCAAAATATCGTAATGAGGCGGGAAGGTAGTAGTTGGAGCAAAATGTGATGGTGATATAAACGCCATGCGGCAAATGGCGCTCCTCCTGTTGCCTTTTTGTGTTTCATGCAGGTATTCAAGTTTCGTCTATACGCTCACGCCCAGCATTAGTCGATATGCCTCGACTTGTTAGCATACGTTCAGATTGAAGAACGGGCGTAACGGGTTGCGTACGTGATGAGGCCAAAACTACTGAAGCAAACGCTGCGCAATTCATGCCAGCTGATAGTGAACAACGACTCATAAATTCGGATAATTACAAACATTGGCAGGGACAAAGGCCTGTGCCTGAAGCTTTGCTCAAAATACCAAATAACAATGTCTGCTTTAACAAAAACTGATTTCCATTTTCAAGGACAAAAGAGTGTTTATCATGGCAAGGTGCGTGATGTTTACAACCTTGGCGACCGTTTGGCCATGGTGGCAACTGACCGTATTTCGGCATTTGATGTAATCTTGCCCAAGGGCATTCCTTTCAAGGGACAAGTGCTCAACCAAATTGCTGCCAAATTCCTCGATGCCACAACCGACATCTGTCCTAACTGGAAGTTGGCCACCCCCGACCCCATGGTAACGGTTGGTGTGATGTGCGAGGGATTTCCCGTTGAGATGATTGTACGTGGCTACCTCTGTGGCAGTGCATGGCGTGCTTACAAAAGCGGTGTGCGCGAAATCTGCGGTGTGAAACTGCCCGAGGGCATGAAGGAAAACCAAAAGTTCCCTCAACCCATCATTACGCCTACAACAAAGGCCGAGATTGGTGAACATGACGCCGATATTTCAAAGGAAGAAATCTTGGCACGTGGCCTTGCCACTCCCGAAGAATATGCTGTGCTCGAAAAGTACACCCTTGCACTCTTTGAGCGTGGTACCGAAATTGCAGCCAAGCGCGGCCTTATTTTGGTCGACACCAAGTATGAGTTTGGCAAGCACAATGGCACTATCTATTTGATGGACGAAATTCACACGCCCGACTCTTCACGTTATTTCTATTCAGAAGGCTATGAACAGCGTTTTGCCGCAGGTGAGCCTCAAAAGCAGCTCTCAAAGGAGTTTGTTCGCGAATGGTTGATGGACAATGGTTTCCAGGGAAAAGAAGGCCAGCAAGTGCCCGAAATGACAGACGAGATTGTCAACAGCATTTCTGCCCGCTACATCGAACTTTACGAGCACATTACAGGTGAAAAGTTCGTTCCTGAAGAGACTGGCGATGTACTTGCCCGTATTGAGAAGAATGTGGCTGCCTACCTTGCCGAATAAATAATAATGTAGACAAAAGTACGCACCACACACCGTAGGTGCTGTAACACAAAATGCCAGTGTATAAGTCGCGATATCAAAGTCGTGTGGCTTATACACTGGCATTTAGTGTTGTGCATTTAAGGGGCGTGCCATTTATGTGTTGTAACAAGCAGAATGAGGCGTTGCAAATGCACGCCGTGTTTATTTACGTCGTGTGAAAATGTGCCGGGCTATATTGAATATGAAGCAAATCAAGAAGCTTATTGGTAGAGTCTGCGCGGGCAAATAGGGAATGTCGAATAGAAAGCGCCCTAAATTGTAGAGTGCATAGAATATCAAGCAGAACACGATGCTTTCGATGCAGAGCGTAATAGCGCTAATTATGAGCTGTTTGCGTTTCATACTAATTTATCGTTCACTTGTTCAATGAGTATGAGAGCCTGCATTGTGTGTAGTCAAATGCAGGCTCTCATTATTTAGGTATGTTGTTTGGTAAATTACTTCACCCAACCTTTATAGTGGAAATTGCAGTTACGCCAGTCGGGGCTGATGCGCACGTAAGTCGTTTTGATCTTGTCTTTAATCCAGTGTTCAATCTTCTCCTCCTTGCGTTTGTTCACAACCACGTCGCGCAGCGTCTGAAAGTCCTCTGTCATGTTGGCAGGGTGTCCCTCAATGCGGTTTTTGAGCATCACAACAGCGCATACCTCCTGGCCCTTGTCATTGGTCATACGGAAGGCACGCGAAATCTGTCCCACACTAAGTGTGTCAACCACCTTGGCCACATCGGCGGGCAAGTCTTGCATTTCAAAGCGTGAGCTCACTGTGCCGTTTTGCTGGTCAACATTGGCCATGAGGCCATGATTGTTGCGTGTGTCTTTGTCATCAGACAAAGCCAATGCAGCTGCGTCAAACGTAAACTTGTTGGCACGAATGTCGTTGGCAATGGAGTCGAGGCGTGCTATGCCCTTTTCAATTTCGCTATCGTCAATGTGAGGCTTGAGCAGAATGTGGCGTACGTTAATCTTGTCGCCTTTCTTATCAATCAGCTGAATGATATGGTAGCCATATTCGCTGCGCACTATTTTCGACACCTTTTTGGGGTCGTTAAGTGTAAAAGCCACGTTGGCAAATTCAGGCACGAGCTGGTTGCGTCCCATATATCCCAATTCGCCGCCATTGCGTGCAGAGCCATCTTCGGAGTAGAATTTGGCAAGGGTCGAAAAGTCCGCCTCGCCGCTGTTGACGCGGCGTGCATATTCGCGCAGTTTGTTTTCGATGCGTTCCACCTCAGCACGAGGCACTTCGGGCACCGAGGTGATAATTTGCACCTCAACCTGCGTTGGTATGAAAGGCAGACTGTCGTTGGGCACATTCTTGAAGTATTCGCGCACCTCGGCCGGTGTGGCTTTCACATCGGTCGTGAGTTTTTGGCGCACTTCGTCAGCCATCATCTGCTCGCGATACTGTTTTTTAAGGTTCTCGCGCATTTGCGACACCGAGCGTCCGTACATCTGTTCCAGAGCCTCGCGTGAGCCAAAGGCTTGAATGCTCTCGTTGATGCGGTTGTCGACGGCACGTATCACGTCCGATTCGCTCACCGTCACACTGTCCAGTTCGGCTTGGTGTACAAACAGCTTGTTAACAGCAATTTGTTCGGGTATGGTGCAATAAGGGTTGTCAACCGGCTGGCCATATGCTTCGGACGAGATGCGGGTCTCCTCCACGTCGGACAACAAGATAGGTTCATTGCCTACAACCCATATAATTTCGTCTACAATGTTGGTTTGTGCAAAACCAAGCATTGGCGATAGAGCCAGCAAAGCAGCCCAAAGTTTTTTAGTCATAGCTTATTTTACGGTTTTCAGCACATCTTCGTTAACAGTGAAGGTAAATTGCTTGCGCAACTTTTCCACCCACAGCCTTTCGCATTCGGCCTGGTAGTCGCTTGTCACCTGAGCCTTCACGTCAATGTACGATTTAGGCTGTTTCATCACCTTGCCGCTCACCCCGGTCATGGTAAATCCCTTGGGTTGTTTCACATTGTTGCCGGCCTTAAAGGCGTAGGCGTCAATTACAGAAATTTCGCCTTGTGAGCAGAGGTAGGGGCCACTCACCGACACGGTGATAGAGTCCTTGTTAAACTGTTGCTTGAGCTGTTTGCGCCACTCGCCGGCACCATACTTCTTCAGCATTTTGTTCACCGCCTTGGCATCCTTGGCGTTTTTGCAGTGATAGATAAAGCCTTTGAATTTTGGAGCCTTCCATGCGTAGTCAGCTTTGTGCGTTTTATACCACGTCTCGAGTCCCTTGGTGTCGGCAGCAGCCACGTCCCACACTTGTCGCTTGCTTACTTCGTAAAGCAGCAATCCATCGTGATACTCCTGTATGAGGTAGCGCAGCGCATCATTGTGGCCGATGTTGGCATTCATCACGCTGTCGAGCACCTCCTCGCGTGTAAGTTTGCCATTCGATGCCGCAACCAGTTTCTTGATGCGGTATTCAGCCGATGCTTCATCAATGTTCTGCCGTTTGAGCATGGCCATGATGTCACCCTTCAGCTTTTCGTAGGGGTCAAGCGGCTTGCGCTCGTCCATTTTGATGATGTGGTAGCCAAAGGCCGACAATACGGGCTTCGACATTTCGCCTTGTTTCAGAGCATAGGCAGCATCTTCAAATTCCTTTACAAATTGGCCGGGTCCCACCATAGGCAGTTGGCCGCCCTTGGCAGCACTGCCTGGGTCAGCTGAATACTTTTTAGCCATTTCAGCAAAGTCGGCGCCATTGACAATGGCGTTGTAAATAGAGTCCGCCTTCAACTTGGCAGCAGCCTTTTCGGCCTCGGTAGCCTTTTGGCCCAGACGTATGAGTATGTGCGACGTCTGTATCAAATCCTTGCCACCGAGTTGTTTCTCGGTGTTGGCATAAACCACACGTGCTATAGAGTCGGTAAAGAAGCTGTCCACCATGAAGGGCGTGAGCTGCATGTCGCGGTATGTCAGAAACTCCTTTTTGTAGCTCGACAGCGTGTCAAGGTGTGCAGCCTCGGCAGCAGCCACTTTCAGCTTGTAATTGATAAACATGGGCACATACTCCTGCACCGATTTTTGCTCAACGGCATCTTGCACATTGCCATTCTTGTGGAAGGAGTATTCAAATTCGCTCTTTGTTACAGGCTTGCCGTTGATAACCATCAGTACGGGGTCTGCAGCCGACTGCGCCCCAGCGGTCAGGGCCAGGGCGAAGAGGGTAGAAAATAGAACTGTTTTTTTCATGCAGAAACGTTCGTTATTTAAGCCGAAAAGTTTAGAAGTTGAAAAGCCTTTTGCCGTGCTTTGTAGTAAACGCGTCTGTCAACTTTTTAACTTCTAAACTCTCAGCAGGCCAGGGCCTCATGCCTTTGGCCATTATCATGTGTCAATGAATAAGTGCTTATTCGCCAGGACGGCTGTAGTTAGGAGCCTCGCTGGTGATAGTGATGTCGTGTGGATGGCTTTCGAGCACACCGGCACCTGTGATGCGTGTAAACTTGGCATCGTGCAGCTTTTCGATTGTTGCAGCACCGCAGTAGCCCATGCCCGAGCGCAGACCACCTACCATCTGGTAGATAACCTCCTGCACAGAGCCCTTGTAAGGCACACGGCCGGCAATACCCTCTGGCACAAGTTTCTTTACTTCCTTCACGTTGCCCTGGAAGTAGCGGTCCTTCGAGCCATTCTCCATAGCTTCGAGCGAGCCCATGCCGCGGTAGGTCTTGAACTTACGGCCATTGAAAATGATGGTTTCGCCTGGGCTCTCCTCAGTACCAGCCACGAGCGAACCTATCATCACGCAGTAGCCACCGGCAGCCAATGCCTTCACTACATCGCCCGAATAGCGCAAACCGCCATCGGCAATCAAGGGCACGCCTGTACCCTTAAGCGCACAAGCTACATCGTAAACGGCAGACAGCTGTGGCACACCCACACCGGCTACCACACGGGTGGTGCAGATAGAGCCCGGACCGATACCCACCTTGATGGCGTCGGCACCAGCGTCAACCAACATGCGGGCAGCATCGCCAGTGGCCACATTGCCCACAACGATGTCAACACCTGTAAAGCTTGACTTAGCCTCCTTCAGCTTTTCGATAACGAATTTAGAATGACCATGTGCTGTGTCAATTACGATGGCGTCAGCTCCGGCATGGATAAGGGCTTCCATACGCTCCATAGTATCGGCAGTAACGCCCACACCAGCTGCCACGCGCAAGCGGCCTTTGGCGTCCTTGCAAGCCATGGGCTTGTCCTTAGCCTTGGTAATGTCCTTGTAGGTGATAAGTCCTACAAGGTGGCCGTCCTTGTCCACAACGGGAAGTTTCTCGATTTTATTTTCTTGCAAAATCTGTGCAGCAGAGAGCAAGTCGGTCTGTTGTGTGGTGGTAACGAGGTTTTCTTTGGTCATTACCTCGTCAATGCGCTTGTCGAGTTGGCGCTCAAAACGCAAGTCACGGTTTGTAACGATACCCACGAGGTGCATTTCGTCGTCAACGACGGGAATACCGCCAATGTGATATTCGCTCATCAAGTCGAGTGCGTCCTTCACTGTTTTGTAGCGCTTGATGGTCACAGGGTCGTAAATCATACCATTTTCGGCACGTTTTACGATAGCCACCTGGCGTGCTTGATCCTCGATGCTCATGTTTTTATGAATAACACCGATACCACCCTCGCGTGCAATGGCAATGGCCATGGTCGACTCTGTTACAGTATCCATCGCAGCTGTAACGAAGGGTATCTGCAGGTCGATGTTGCGTGAGAATTTTGTCGCAAGCGACACGGTGCGTGGGAGCACGTCAGAATAAGCGGGAACTAAAAGGACGTCGTCAAACGTGAGACCGTCCATCACGATTTTGTCAGCAATAAAATCAGATGTCATACTAAGTCGGGATTTTAATTGCACGCAAATTTACGACTTTCTTTTATTACTTGCAACTGAGGGGGAAAAAAAATCGGATAAAATAATATCGACTCTCGTGCATCATGATGTGGCGTAGTTGCCCCATAGGGGATTAATGCAAATTTGTCTGCACTCTGCACTTTTTGATGTAATGTAATGAAAACCAGAGCTTTTGGTAGTGTAGACACGTGTGCACTTTGTCTACACTATTGTCTGCACTGCACTATTTTCCACTTTGCGGCGTGTAGTAGCCATTGGCACGTAATACACTGCTTGTCAGGGATGTGTTGTAATTGCGGTGATAGCATTTGTTTGCGTTTGTATAGGGAGGGCGACTTTTGAGTAGGAGCAACCGAAAATTCGGCCTCCCGTAACAGGCATGATTGTCTGCCGTGACCGTAAAATGGTGTTGTCGATGCAAAAGGCATTTCGTCCTTTTTGTGGTGTGTATAGAAAGTGCAGATGCGTGTAGATGGTGTCTACACTGCTTAAACTGTTGAGTATCAGCGCAGTGCATATAAAAAGTGCAGAGTGCAGACAAAACGGCAAAAGTTGTTTTTATGGCTGTCAGGTGAGATGTAAACATGCGAACGGATCAAGCACCAAACGTAAGCACCAAACGCTAGCTCTAATGGGGGCGACGCGTCCCGCGTCGGTTTTTTCAGCAGCCTCGTTTCGCGGGAAAATGCAATGTTTATACACTATAAATACTGCTTCTATATAACAAAGTTCAAATATCATCTTTGTTATTATCTCAACTTGTTTGCCATTCTGGCAAAGGGAACTATCCGGTAAAACCACTCTGATATTATGCTCACGGATCGCACCGATTGCACGGATTCTTTCACTCATGCAACGTGCTTTAGCACCACGGAGATGACGGATTTGACGGATTTTGTGAGCATTGCATGCTCACTTCGCTATTAGCTCGTTGCTGCGACAAGGTCCCTTACTACATCATCTGTGCTAACGTATTTCGCCACGGGTACGTTACGGGCCAATGGCGAAGTGAGCATGCAATGCTCACAAAATCCGTAATGTCCGTCATCTCCGTGGTGCTAAAGCACGTTGCATGAGCAAAAAAATCCGTGCAATCGGTGTGATCCGTGAGCATAATATCAGAATGGTTTTACCGGGTAGCAATAAATGTTTATACACTATAAATAAAGGCTCACAGACAGCGCTTGTTACTCGCCTGTCTGTGAGCCTATGCCTTGGTGCCCGACGCGGGACGCGTCCCCCATTAGTGCTTGCGTTTGGTGGTAGCGTTTAGTGGCAGCGTTTGGTGCTTAGTTCTTCACAGCGATTTCTTCTTCGTTGCTTTCGTCAAAATCTTTGTCTATTTTTATGAGCGAAGCCACTATAAAGGTGAGGGTGCAAAGCACCATGGTGATGATAAAGAAGTTGAGGTAGCCAACGGCCTCTTGCAGATAGCCAGCCACCATGCCTGGCAACATCATGCCAAGGGCCATGAAGCCGGTGCAAAATGCGTAGTGGGCCGTCGATGATTTGCCTCGCGAAAAATACATCAGGTAGAGCATGTAGGCGGTAAATCCGAACCCGTAGCCAAATTGTTCGATAAAGGTGCACACGCTCACGAAAGTGAGGTTGTCGGGTTGGAAATAGGCCAGCACGATGTAGACCGCATCGGGCAGTGTGATGCTTAATACCATGGGCCAGAGCCAGCGTTTTAGACCTCCGCGTTCGGCAGCCCAGCCGCCCAATATGCCGCCAAGGGTCAGTCCGATAACCCCGACGGTGCCTTGCACCCAGCCGAGTTCGCCAGTGCTGAGGCCCAATCCGCCATCGTTCGGCTTGCCAAGCATGAATAGCGGGCATATCTTGACGAGTAGGGCTTCGGGTAGTCGGTATAGCAAGATGAACAGCAACCCTACGACAATCTGCGGTTTGCGGAAGAAACTGACAAATGTATCGATAAAGTTGGCCGTTACATTATGCCAGTCTACTTGCTTGCTCGTTACGTCGGCTGCGGGGCGTGGTAGGAAACGCCAATGGTAAAGGAACAGCAGCAGAAAAGCCACTGCGGTGAGTGTAAATGTGATGCTCCACGCTTGTGCGGGGCGGTAGTGCGACTCAAGTGTGCCGGCAATCATGATGAGCAATCCTTGCCCGACAATGCTTGCTATGCGGTAGAAGGTGGAGCGGATACCGACAAAGAAAGCTTGCTCTTTGGGCGATAGTGCGAGCAAGTAAAAGCCATCAGCTGCGATGTCGTGTGTGGCACTGCTAAAAGCCATGAGCCACAACATGGCGAGCGAGCATTGCAGAAAATATGGCAGCTGCATGCTGAAAGCCAGGCCGCCCAGGGCCGCTCCAATAATTAACTGCATGATGACAATCCACCACCGTTTGTTGCGCAGGAGGTCTACGATGGGGCTCCAAAATGGTTTGATAACCCATGGCAGATAGAGCCATGAGGTGTAGAGTGCAATTTGGGCGTTGGTCAGTCCCATGCGTTCGTACATGACGGTGGCTACCGACATGACGATGACGTAGGGTATGCCTTCGGCTGTATAGAGCGTGGGGATCCAGCCCCATGGTGAACGCTGTTTCATGGTTGTGTGTTCGTGTGTGTTGATATGTGTGCTTAACGTTGCAAATGTGTAAAGGGTGGTTCTAAAAATTCTGTTTTTAGAGTTCTGTTGTTCTGAAATGTGATTTGCACACTCTCGAAAGTGTATTTTTGAAAGTTTGTTCGGTCACATAGCCCGCTATGCTCCCTCACAAACTTTCAAAAATACACTTCCGATAGCGCGCAAATCCCTATTTCAGAATTATTAGAACCACCTTTAATACGTAAATGTGCTAATACGCTGGGCGACCTTTACGCGTAAGGCGCAGCCACATTAGCATATTAGCACATTAGCATATTGCAAGATGTTGTATAGCCAGTTTGTTATTTGGCGTAGCTTACAGAGCGTGTTTCGCGAATGACGGTAATTTTCACCTGTCCAGGGTAGGTCATTTCGTCCTGAATGCGACGTGCGATGTCGGCACTGAGCTTTTCGATTTGTTTGTCGTCAATTTTGTCTGCGCCAACAATCACGCGCAGTTCGCGGCCAGCCTGTATGGCGTATGTTTTGGTTACGCCCTCGTAGCTTGAAGCAATTTGTTCAAGGTCGTTGAGACGCTTGATGTAGGCTTCGGCAATTTCGCGACGTGCGCCTGGGCGTGCACCGCTGATGGCATCACACACCTGCACGATGGGTGCAAGCAGGGTGGTCATTTCCATTTCGTCGTGGTGAGCGCCGATGGCATTTACAATTTCGGGCTTCTCTTTATACTTCTCAGCCAGTTTAGCGCCATAAAGTGCGTGTGGCAGTTCGCTCTCCTCGTCGGGCACCTTGCCTATATCGTGCAGCAAGCCGGCACGTTTGGCCTTTTTGGGGTTGAGGCCGAGTTCTGCTGCCATAACAGAGCAAAGGTTAGCCGTTTCGCGTGCGTGTTGCAACAAGTTCTGGCCGTATGACGAGCGGTATTTCATTTTACCAATGATGCGTACCAGTTCGGGGTGCAGGCCGTGTATGCCGAGATCGATGGCAGTGCGTTTACCCGTTTCGATAACCTCGTCCTCAACCTGTTTCTTAACTTTGGCCACAACCTCCTCAATGCGTGCCGGGTGTATGCGTCCGTCGGCAATGAGCTGGTGGAGTGCCAATCGGCAGATTTCGCGGCGCACGGGGTCGAATGCGCTGATGACAATGGCCTCGGGTGTGTCGTCAACAACGATTTCAACGCCAGTGGCGGCCTCGAGTGCACGAATGTTGCGTCCTTCGCGACCGATGATGCGTCCTTTCACCTCGTCGTTGTCGATGTGGAACACCGTCACACTGTTTTCGATGGCAGTTTCGGTGGCCACGCGTTGTATGGTTTGTATCACGATGCGCTTTGCTTCCTTGTTGGCGGTGAGTTTGGCATCGTCCATGATATCGTTGATGTAGCTTTGCGCGTTGCTTCGTGCTTCGTCCTTGAGCGAGTCAACCAATCGTTTCTTGGCCTCGTCTGCGGAGAGTCCGCTCAACTCTTCAAGCTTTTCGCGCTCCTTGAGTTGCAATTTTTCAAGTTCCTCCTCTTTGCGGTTCAGAGCCTGCTGCTGTGTGTTGAGTCGGTTGTGCGTGTTGTCGAGTTCCTGCTTGCGGCGTCCCAGTTCCTCTTGGCGCTGGTTCAGTCCGATTTCGCGTTGCTTGAGTTTGTTCTCAACTTGCAGTATGCGTTGGTTGCGCTGCTGCACCTCTTTTTCAAGTTCAGCCTTTTTGTTGAGGAACTTTTCTTTTACTTCGAGGAGTTTTTTCTCCTTAATGACGTCAGCCTCCTTGTTGGCTGTTTCGATCATGCGCAGATATTTCTTTTTCAGTACATAACGGAAAAAACTATATCCAGCACTGCCACCGATCACCAGACCGATGACGATAAGTATTGCTTCGTACATTTGTATTTATATAGAGTGTTAATGGTGCGCCCGGCATATTTTGTCCGACCCCCGGGCTGCGTCGTTATTTGTCATTTTTATAAAATAAGCGTAAGGGTGCAAGGTTTGGCAGTTGTGGCGCTTGGTAGTGGGCAAGCAGGTTTGCCCGTGGTGTGCGCTATTTTTCGGCCAATAGCTCTTCAAGTTCTTGCGTCAGCCTTGTTACGGTGTTTTCGTAGGGCGACTGGTCTTGTTGTGCCTGTAATTGCAGCACCTGTACGGCAAAGTCAAGTAATGCGACAGAGGTGTATTTTTCGTATCCGAGATGAGGGTAAGATTGCTCGTAGCGTCCGAGTTTCTCGTTGATGAGTTGTGAGGCCCGTCGGTAAATTTCCTCTTGGTCACGTTTGATGGTAATAGGGAAAGCTTGCTTGCCGATGAGCAGCTGTATGACCATTTTTTCGTTGTTGTTCTCCATAATACGAGTGTCTAAACGTCTAACAATGCAATACACTTGTCCACTTCGCGTATGAGTCGTGCTATTTTGGCTCTCGACTCTTTCACATCGTCGCCACTCACCTCAATCATGCGTGCCGTTTTCAGCGTGTCGTAGTCCTTTTTCAAACCGTCAATAGTCTGCTCCGCGCCAGCAAGTTGTTGCTGGCACGCTTCGAGCTGCGCTTGCAAGTCGGCGTTTTTTTGTCGCTCGTCTTGATACGCCATCATGAGTTGGCGCACGCGTGCTTCAAAGTTTCGAAGTGCTATTTCTTGTTCGTTAGTCATTATTTATGCTTTGAACGGTTGAGAGGGGTGGGGGGGGATTGGTGCGGGTGTGACACGCTTACTTCTCGTCCTTGTCGCTTGGTTTAGGCTCTTTTTTGGCCAGTATTACCACGTTGTATACGTAGGTGGTCATCCATTCGGCGCTATAGCCCAGTTGCTGTTGGTAGCGTCGTACGGCGATGCACGCCTTTCGCACGCCTTCGCCCTTCCAGGTGTCTTTGGTCAGGACTTCGTTGATGGCCTTGGCAGTGAGGTTGCGCAGTGCCTGCTGGAACATGCTTGGCAGGCGGAATTTCCACTTCATGATGTTGCCCATGAGCATCATCAGTTCTTGTGAAAAGCCCTGGAAGAGGAACAGATAGTTGCGCACATCGTTCACATTGCGGCAGTGGCGCTTGATGCTTCGGTCAATTTCTTTGAAGAAGAAGTCCTCGATGCCGTAAATTTCCATCAGCATTTTGCGGCATTTGTTCTTTTCGCCCAAGCCCAACTTGTTGTTGACGGTTTGTACGTGGAGTGTCTGCTTGAACACTCTGAGGTCGGGCAGTGCAGAGAGGTTGCTGATGCCAAGGTTAGCCGCCATGACAGCTTGATAATAAACGCGAATGAGCATCATGAAATCTTCCATGCCGCCCACGCGCCAACCTGTTTCGTTGGGCTGTTCCTTATGTTTGAATAATTTTGAAAATAATCCCATATTGTAGTGTTGTTTGTGCCATGTGCTCTTGTTCAGTTGGAGCAAATAGCTCTTGCAAAGATAAGTAATGCCCTCCGAAGTGCCAAGGCATTTACAGCCTTTTTGTGCTTTTTGTGTGAAATATGTTTTATTTTTGTGTTTTGAGGTTCAAAGATTTAGGCGCACGACGTTCAAGTAAAGGAAAAGCATTAACTTTGTTTGCGGTTTGTCAAAAAAGGCACTCGTGCCGGACATTTGGCAGTCTGCTTTGGCGTGACGCGGCTTCAGAGATTGTCAGATTAGCGTTGTGCCAGCTTCTACTGCCGATCAATTATTTTACAATTCAACTTGTTGCCCCGTTCAGCTCAGACCGCCAACGGGGGTAAGACAAATGGGTGGTTCTAAAAATTCTGTTTTTAGAGTTCTGCCATTCTCAAATGTGATTTGCACACTACGTTAGCGCACAAATTCCTGTTTCAGAATTGTTAGAGCCACCCACATTTGAACACCAACTTAAATATGCAAACAGACAAGCGTACACTCTTGTTGCCACCGTGCAAAATAAATATTGGTTTGAATGTGGTGGCCCGTCGTGCCGACGGTTATCATGATCTTGAAACCGTGTTTTATCCTGTGCCGTTGCGTGACAATCTTGAATTTAAGATTTCAGACGACGATACCGCGCCTTACACGCTGGCTACGGGCGGAGTGCCTGTGGCAGGTGACGCCTCCGACAATTTGGTGGTAAAGGTGTATATGTCGCTCAAAAAGGAGTTTGACTTGCCGCCCTTGGACATCTATCTTTACAAGCACATACCGATGGGAGCTGGACTTGGTGGGGGCAGCAGTGATGCCGCCATGATGATGACAGGGCTGAACGAAACCTTTGAACTTGGTATGTCAGAGGCCGAAATGGAGCAGCGAATGGCCAGTTTTGGAGCCGATTGCGCTTTCTTTGTAAAGTGCCGGCCAGCTTATGCCACGGGCATAGGCGACAGGCTGCAGCCAATTTCGCTTTCGCTCAAGGGCAAGCACATCGTGTTGGTAAAGCCCGATGTGTTTGTGTCGACCAAGGAGGCTTATGCACAGGTAGTGCCCAAGCCGGCAGACTATCCGCTAATTGATGCCATAGCCCAGCCGGTGACGGAGTGGCGACGTCTGGTGGTGAACGACTTTGAGGCATCGGTCTTTCCCAATCACCCGGAATTGGCAGCCATCAAACAAACACTTTACGACATGGGGGCACAGTATGCAGCCATGAGTGGCAGCGGCAGCACAATATTTGGCTTGTTTGACCGTCCTGTGCCAGAGGCGGCAGAGGTCTTTGACAAGCATTTTGTCTTTGTAAAGCAGTTCGTCAAATGATTTATTATTTTTCGGGTACTGGCAATTCGTACAAAGTGGCAGCCCAACTGGCTCAAAGCACATCGACGAAACTGGCCGACATGAGTAGTGTGGCGGTTGATGTCCCGGTGTGTGACGATGCGGTGGTGGGCTTTGTGCTACCCGTCTATGCTTGGGGCCTGCCCGTGTTTGTAGAGCAGTTTGTCAAGTCATTGCCGCGTGGCGTCAGGCACAAGTACGTTTATGCTGTGCTGACCTGCGGTGACGACATGGGGTATGCCGACGTGTTATTGCGCAAGGCGCTGAGGCGTGTGGGGTGGCAGCTCGATGCCGTTTATGTGGTACAGATGCGCAATACCTATGTATGTTTGCCGGGGTTCGATGTGGACAGTCCTGACGTGCAACAATGTAAAGACCGAGCCTTCGGCCAGCGCATGGCACATGTGGCGGCGTGTGTGGCCAGCCGGGCACCGTTTGACGAGCGTGAAATGCTGCGTGGCGCTTGGCCCTGGCTGAAAAGTTATGTGTTGCGCCCGCTCTTTAACAAGTTGCTGATAAGCGACCGCCGCTTTAGCGTAGATGCCAGTGTCTGCAGCCAATGTGGCGCCTGTGTGCGCCGTTGTCCGTTGGGCAATATGCGTATGGGGGCAGACGGTTTGCCGCAATGGCATGCCGGCAAATGCACGCATTGCTTGCGTTGCTACCATATCTGTCCGCACCATGCCATAAGCTACGGAAATTTTACGCGTGGCAAGGGTCAGGTGAAAATAAATTTATAATTTTGCCGTCCGCTAAGCGGGCGCACTTATCCCGTCGGCATGCAAGATGCGTTAATGTAAAACGTCCGTTTGGTGCAAGTAGAACAATAAAACAATACGACTAACAATGAACAACGAATGGTTTGAGTGTAAGGTAAAGTATGAAAAGACTATGGAGAATGGTCTTGTAAAGAAGGTGACAGAGCCTTATTTGGTAGACGCCTTGAACTTTACCGAAGCTGAAGCACGTATTATAGAAGAGATAACTCCCTTTATGACCGGCGCTTTTGAGGTGAGCGACATCAAGCGCGCCCACTATGCCGAACTGTTTGAGGCACCTGGCGATGACAGCGCCGACAAGTTTTTCCGTGCCAAACTGCTCTTTATCACACTCGACGAAAAGAGTGGCAAGGAGAAGAAAACCTCGCAGAATGTGCTTGTGCAGGCTGCCGATTTGCGCGATTCGATCAAGCGCCTTGACGAGGGTATGAAAGGCTCGATGATGGACTACACCATAGCCTCGGTTACCGAAACGGCTATTATGGACATATTCCACTACGTTGTACACCACAAAAAGGCTGGTGAGGACAAGCCCGAGTATGAGGCTTGACAACAACACTGCCGGATATTAAAGCCGCTCTCAGGCGTGGCGTAGGGTAATGAGTTGACAAGTACGCGTTGACGGAATGAGTTGACGGGCTGACAAGTTAACTTGTCAATTCGTTTACCCGTTAACCAAGAAATCCGTTAACGGGCAAATAAGTAGAAAATCTATTATTTTGAGGCTATGATACATCTTAACGAAGTAAGGGCTACGGTAAAGCAAGGCGTAGAACTTGTAGCCGTGTCAAAATTCCACCCGGCGGCACTCATCAAGGAGGCTTATGACCAGGGGCAACGCATATTTGGCGAGAGCCGCGTACAGGAGCTGCAGACCAAACACGAGGCTTTGCCGGCCGACATACAATGGCATTTTATCGGTCATCTGCAGCCTAACAAGGTGAAATATATTGCGCCATACATCTCGCTCATACATGCTGTGGACAGCTACAAACTGTTGGCCGAAATAAACAAGCAAGCGGCTAAGCATGACCGCGTGATACCCTGTTTGCTCGAATTGCACATAGCGCAGGAAGAGAGCAAGTATGGCTTTACGCCCGAGGCTTGCACCGCCTTGCTTGAAGATGGGGCGTGGCGCGCTTTGAAAAATGTGCAGATAGCCGGTTTGATGTGTATGGCTTCGAACACACCCGACATGGTGCAGGTGCGGAGCGAGTTTCATCAAGCCCGCGTGTATTTTGACGAGTTGAAACAACGTTTCTTTGCTGACGACCCGCACTTTTGTGAGCGTTCGTGGGGCATGTCGCACGATTATGATGTGGCCATGGACGAGGGCGCAACACTTGTGCGTGTGGGTACCGCCATCTTTGGCGAAAGAGAATATTAAAAACAGCCTTGGGGCACAGCATAACAGAAAAGAGCCCGGCCAAAATCCTTTAGTGGTGTTGGCCGGGCTTGGTGTTACTATTTGTAGGGTTGCACTTTATTGTTCATTGTTCATGCTGCTCCAAATTTGGCTGTTCCAAACGCTGTTATCTTTTTTGTTTGATAGCGTTGCATTGCCATTGTAGGAACCTTCTCTTGTTTGTATGTTGGCACCTTCTGGCGAATGGGCAAGCATGCTTTGTGTTTCAAACTCAATGGCTGTTGCTGTGGGGTGAATATATGTTCTTTTCATAATTATAGTTGTTGCGTGTTATTTGATGATTATTTTCTTGCCATTGCTGATGTAAAGACCGCGTTGCAGATGTAGCACTCGGCGCCCTGTTAAATCGTAGGTGGCACCCTGGTTTGTCGTTGGGCGCATATTGGCAATTTTGTCAATGCCTGTTACATCGCCATTGTCAAAGTTGAGAGACAGACGGGCAGCATAGCCTGTGTTTGGCAAATTGAGATATGCCTTGTAGGCTGCAATGTTGCGGGCAGTAGCTTCAGTTGCAAGTTTTCCGAAAAATGCCACATCGCCTTCCTTTGTAAAAATATAAGCATTTGCAGTGGCATCAACAGAAACGGCAGTCCCATTAGTGGCACAAAGCAAATTGCTTTCAGACGTTTCGGGCGTAGCAGCAGCTGGTATGGGTTGATAGGTCTGTGCTGCGTCAGCTGATACAATAACACCAATCTTGGCGGGTAGCACATTGTCTGTTAATTCAAGCTTTTTGAGTATATAATTCTCGCCAAAAGGGACAACGGCGTATGCATTCATGCCTTCGGGGAGTGTGGTTGCAAAGGGCGAACTGTATGTGGCCAGATTGTAGGCCGGGCCATCTTCGCTCAGTTTGACCTTGGTTGTTGTCAAACTATTCTGTTGTGGAGCCTCCACGAATCGGAATGCGCTGGTCTGGTTGCTGGCAGTGTAATAAACCTTTGTGGCTGAGCTTGCATGGAATTGCTGATTTGTAAATCCGGCCATCAAATAATAGTCCTCATTGCAATTACTGTCAGTGCGTTTGGCGCGCATCAAAAAGAGGCCGAGGGCATTGGGGTCTGCGGACAAGTTGTCGCGGTTAACATTATAGTCGTCGCCATTTTGCTCTTGCATGGGTTGCAGAGTCCATGTGCTGAGGTTCTCGTCGTATGCGTCTGTAAAACCGTCCGAACTGTTATCGGTGCGGTAGCGCATATAACGGCCGTTGTTGTTTGTAAAGATGTATTTGCGTTCGCCAACTTTATGGCAGTAGAAAATGGCAGTAGCCGGAATGTCGCTTGGTACTGCATTCATGAAACCTAATTTGTTGTCGCTTGTAGCGTAGACAAGTCCTGCTTTTCCATTTTTGTTCACTCCTTGAATGTAATAAGCCTTGCCATCTTCGGGGTATGTTATGCCGCTGTTAAGGAACGTTGTACGTGCATTTGCAACCATGGCGATGTTGGCAGCCTCATTGTTGATCACAGCTTTGTATGTGTCGTATGCGTTTTGTGAGGGATAACCAAGGGTGCTCCAATGTTTTTCGCCAGTGCTCAACTCGTTGATGTAGTAAGCGTCAGTATAGTTGGCAGACGCGCTTATGATAGCCGATTTCAGTGTTTCAATGTCTTCGTTGCTCAATGTGCAAGTGCCGGTAGGAGCCAGATTGATTAGTGAACCTGCATCTTTGTCCGTGCCAGAGCCTGAAAGGCCAGTCGTGTTATGGTCATTAAAGTTGAGCTGATTGCCGGAACTGGTTGTGATGTAGTACTTGTAGCTGGCATCTGTGCCATATGTATAGATGTTTACGGGAGTGGCCGTAGAGCTCAGTGTTATGCCAGATTGGTTTGCAGTGGCAAGGAATTCCTTTTTCTTTAGATTGTAAATATAGTGTGCGTGTCCGCATCTAAGCACGTAGAAATGCTGCTCTTCGGCTGCTGGATCGTATGTGGTGTTGAAATAAGTGCTTCCGGGTTTCCATGTAGAGTATAACTTGCTGTCGCTGGCGTCGGCATTGGCAAGCATGAACCCAGGCGTGCTGCTGTTGTCTGAATAGTTGTTGCCGTTGGGGCCGCGGCGAACAGCAATTTTGTACGCTTCGAATTTTGTGGCTGATCCTGTGACGTAGTCGACCACGTCGGCCATGGCGCAACTGACCGATGCAAGCAAAGCAAACAAAAGTGTGAATTTCTTTCTCATTACTTGTTGTTATTTTTATGTTAGTTGTTAGATGAAAGTCTTTTTTATGTCGCAAATATACGCATTTTTGCGTGGGGGAGGGCAGTGGGGGGGTAAAATGTGTTAATATGGCAAGAATAAGGTAGAAACAGTGTGACGCGATGGCTTTGCAATGCCATTTTGCGTGGCTGTAGGTAGTTGTGTTAGACTGGTGCGCCCGTGTCGAAATTAAGATAAACAGTGCCTTTTGTGTATAGCTCAGAAAGAATACGTAACTTTGCAGCGTGACAAGATATGACGCTTGCCACGCATACAAAACTAAACAAATATGACGAGAATGCAGACCATCGCCCTATTTGACCTGGACGGCGTGATTGTTGACACGGAAGGGCAGTACACGTTGTTTTGGGAAAAAGTAGGCAAACGTGATTTTCCCGAAACGGAGGATTTTGCAGCACGTATCAAAGGACACACGCTCAAGCAAATCGTTGGCGAATATTACCCCAATGATGCAGAAAAGCGCCAGCGGGTGATAGAAGAGTTGTGGCAGTTTGAACGCGAAATGGACTTTCCATATATAAAAGGTGCGGTGACTTTTGTCAGAGCATTGCGTGAAGCCAAAATTCCTGTGGCAGTTGTTACAAGCTCTGATAATAAAAAGATGCAGTGCCTGTTCAAGTGTCACCCCGAATTGCCGGAGCTGTTCGACCGCATATTTACCGCAGAGGACGCGCGGCGCTCAAAGCCCGCTCCCGATTGCTACATTGATGCTGCAAGGGCTTTGGGCGGAGACGCACAAAATGCAGTAGTGTTTGAGGACTCTATTAGCGGCTTGCAGGCTGGTCGCAGCAGCGGTGCGCTGGTGGTAGGGCTGACTACAACGAATAGCGCAAGGGTGATAGAGCCGTTGTGCGACAAGGTGATAAATGATTTTACTGAAATAACCGTTGTACAGATGTGCAACTTATTAAATAATAAATAATAATGCCAGGATATTTAGTTGACGATACGCGCAAGGTGACGACGCATCGTTTGAAGGAAATGAAAGCAGAGGGCAAGAAAATTGCCATGCTCACTTCGTACGACTTTACAACCGCTAAGATTGTGGACGAGGCCGGTGTAGATATGATATTGATAGGCGACAGCGCCTCTAACGTGATGGCTGGCAACATGACCACGCTCCCCATTACGCTCGACCAAATGATTTATCATGCCCGATCGGTGGCGCGTGCGGTAAAACGTGCGCTCGTGGTGTGCGACATGCCTTTCGGCACCTATCAGATTGACGAAAAGGAAGCCGTGCGAAATGCCATACGCATAATGAAAGAAACGGGCTGTGATGCCGTGAAGCTTGAGGGCGGTGTCGAAATAATAGAGGGTGTAAAACGCATACTCGATGCAGGTATTCCTGTTGTTGGACATCTGGGTCTGACACCACAAAGCATCAATAAATTTGGCACCTATGCCGTGCGTGCCAAGGAAGATGCTGAGGCCGAAAAGCTGCTGTCGGACGTGAAACTCTTGGCTGAGGTGGGTTGCTGTGCCGTGGTGTTGGAGAAAATTCCCGCCGCACTCTGCCAAAAAGCTGTCGAAAGCGTAGATATCCCCATCATAGGTATTGGTGCTGGACCGGCCGACGGACAAGTGCTTGTAGTGGACGATATGTTGGGCAAGAACAATGGTTTCTCGCCAAAATTCTTGCGTCGTTACGCCGATTTGCACACCATTATGACAGACGCTATTGGAGCGTATGTGGCAGATGTGAAGACGGGCGACTTCCCGAATGCTAACGAAAGCTATTAAAACAAACGCTTATGGCGGACCGTCCTTTGATTGCACATCATTGGGCGAGTGCCGCATCTGGTGTTGAAATGATGAGTACACAAGTTCACAACCGGTTGTCGAGTTCGCGCTTTATCAATATGTGCGTAGCCAACTGGTTCTTGCATATTTTTATATTCGCCACAGTGCCGTTGCTTGCTGTCCTGGTCGAGAATTTGGGTGGTACACCCGCGTGGACGGGGTATGCTGTGCTGGCTTTTGCTGTGGGCATGGTAATTCCTGGTCCGTTTGGTGCACACCTGATGGAACGGCGTTCCCGTAAGGAAGTGTTTTTGAAGGCGGCACTGGTGGCAGGTCCCGTAGTGACATTGCTTGGCTATATGTTTTGCGTGCATAACCTCGAAAGCATTGTGGCATTGCAACTGTTGCAAGGAATGGCTTTTGGCGTGGCACAAACGGCCCTCGGTACGACTTTGGTCAACGATATATTGCAGTCGAAGCAGCGTAATCGCGGTGACATTATTTATGGTTGGGCCGGTCGCTTGGGCATTCCCTTGGGACTGTTCTTGGGTTACGTGTTGTTGCAGGTCTTGACAGTCGACTTGGCCTTTTGGTGGACGCTTGTGCCTTGTGCTTTGGCTTTTCTGCTTGTAGCACAAACCACAGTGCCGGTCAAGGCTCCGGTCAAGGTGCCGTTGGTAACGCTCGACCGCTTCTTCTTGCCCAGTTCGATGCACTTGGGGCTGACCATGTTCGCTGCGCCATGGGTGTTCGGACGCATGGCCGGTTTGATGTTGAATGCGTGGCCCTGTCTGTGCATGGCTCTTGGCGTGTTGGCAGCCTTTTTGGTGCAGCTGTTCGTAAGGCGCCGTATGGGGCAACGCGGCATTGTGTCGTTTGCCTATTTGCTTATAATGTTGGCATTGTGCATGTTGCCTGTCAATTCTTTCGCCGTTGTCAGCGTGGCTTATGGCTTGCTCGGTTTTGGCGTAGGGGCGGTGTCGTCGCGTCACCTTATGGATTGGGTCGTATCGGCGCAACATTGTCAGCGTGGCACGGCACAGAATACCTATATTCTGACATGGCGTATGGCTTTTTCCCTGGGCTTTTTGTTCAGTGCTTGTGGTGTGTCAGATAATTTTACTGTCGATTTTGCACTCTGTGCAGTAGGCCTTGCAGCTTATGTTCTTTGGGTGGGGCCGAAAACTGGTGGTACGGAATAACCGCGCTCACCTTGCCCTTTGGCTATCGCCCAAGATAGGCTTCGGTTCGGCAATAAAAACGAAAGTTTTAAGACTTTCGTTTTGTATTGCGCTCACCTTGCACTTTGGCTATTGCCCAAGATAGGCTGCGGTTCGGCAATAAAAACGAAAGTTTTAAGACTTTCGTTTTGTATTGCGCTCACC